>OHGT01001100.1_pt1 | contig 13324 bp, 10 predicted proteins | sample 1567861 | NCBI WGS metagenome assembly OHGT01 (sample SAMEA3879533, study PRJEB24766) | human gut metagenome | biome: human-associated habitat; feature: feces | place: USA | collected 1985/1987 | reverse complement strand
ACATACCCAATGGCGGCCCCGACGGAGGTGACGGAGGACGAGGAGGTCATGTTATACTCCGCGGTAACCGTAACTACTGGACCTTGTTGCACCTGCGCTACGACCGTCATATCATGGCTGGTCACGGCGAATCGGGCAGTAAAGGACGCAGCTTCGGCAAAGACGGAGAAGATAAGATAATTGAAGTTCCCTGCGGTACAGTAGTATATAACGCCGAAACCGGTGAGTACCTTTGCGATTGAAAGGCGGACGCGGTGGTCTAGGCAACTGGCACTTCAAAACTGCTACCCGACAAGCCCCACGCTTTGCTCAACCGGGCGAACCGATGCAGGAAATGACTGTAATCATGGAGTTGAAGTTGCTTGCAGACGTCGGTTTAGTAGGTTTTCCTAACGCAGGAAAATCAACGTTACTTGCCGCTACCTCAGCAGCAAAGCCCAAGATTGCAAACTATCCTTTTACCACATTAGAGCCCAACTTGGGTATCGTGTCTTATCGTGACGGAAAGTCATTCGTCATGGCTGATATTCCCGGTATCATCGAAGGAGCCAGTGCAGGTAAAGGTTTGGGACTACGTTTCTTACGCCATATAGAGCGCAATTCATTGTTACTTTTCATGGTTCCTGCCGATAGCGACGATATTCGCAAGGAATATGAAATCCTGCTGAACGAACTTCGCACTTTCAACCCCGAAATGCTTGATAAGCAAAGGGTACTTGCTATCACTAAATGTGATATGCTCGATCAGGAGCTTATGGACGAGATAGAGCCTACCCTGCCCGAAAACATTCCACATGTATTCATCTCTGCTATCTCCGGTATGGGTGTTTCTGTACTAAAAGATCTCCTTTGGGAAGAGTTGAACAAGGAAAGCAATAAAATAGAAGGCAAAATAGAGAGTATCGCCCATCGTGCCAAAGACATGAGCCACCTGAAAGAGGAATTGCAGGATGAAGGTGAAGACGAAGACCTCAGCTACGAATACGAAGACGACGAGGACATTGATGACCTCGAAGACTTTGAGTATGAAGAAGAGGATTGGGAGGACGATAAAAAATGATTTCTCTCACAGAAGATAGGAAAATGTTGGGATATGAGGTGCTTTCCTCCTATCCCAACATTTCTTGTTTTGTAACTACCCGCCGTGGAGGATGCAGCCAAGGGAATTATAATTCTTTCAATTGCACGCCTTACACGGGAGATGATGCGGAATGCGTCCGACGCAACCTGGAAATTCTATGTTCATCCTTGCCCAAACGTCCCAAAGAATTGATTATTCCCTATCAGACACATGGAACGCAAGTCCTTGCTATTGATAACAGCTATCTGCAAGCCAACAAAGAAGAGCGCCACACCATGCTGCAAGGCATTGATGCATTGATTACGCATGAACCGGACTGTTGCCTCTGCATCTCTACCGCAGATTGTATGCCTATCTTACTCTATGACCACGCTCACGAAGTTGTTGCTGCCGTTCATGCGGGTTGGCGGGGAACGGTAAACTATATCCTCGGACATACTATTGACAAAATGCGGTCGCTCTACAATACAGATAGTAAAGATATTATAGCTTGCATCGGTCCCGGCATTTCCCTACCCGCATTCGAAGTAGGTGACGAAGTGTATGAGGCTTTCCGGCAGAATGGTTTCCGAATGGATTATATCTCAGAGTGGAAACCTGAAACCCATAAATACCATATCGACTTATGGGCAGCCAACCGCTTGCAACTATTAGATTTTGGTGTGCCTTCCGCCCAAATAGAAACAGCAGGTATATGCACTTTTACTCAACACGAAGAATTCTTCTCGGCACGACGACTCGGCATTAAATCGGGGCGCATACTGTCGGGTATCATGATAAATCAAGTTATAAGTTATTAGTTATAAGTTATGTGCTTATATACCCGTCAATCCGCATGGAGAAACACCAACAAATAACTTATAACTAATAACTTATAACTATTATACAATGTACAACATCACTACATCAGAAGAAATAAAGCTTGCCTGCCCTATTTTCAGAGGTGCGGCAGTTTATGCCGAAGTTACTAATACGGCTTTCAGTGAAGGGCTTTGGAAGGAAATTGATGCTTTCACCAAAGAATTAACGACCACTACCGAAGTGGACGATATCAAACTACAACCGGCTATAGCCGCTACCCGTGAAGCTTACAAACGTTGTGGTAAAGATCCCAGCCGTTATCGCCCGTCTGCCGAAGCCTTGCGCCGGCGGTTAATGCGTGGTCTGGCATTATATCAGATTGACACACTGGTAGACCTTATCAACCTTGTTTCCCTGCGCACCGGATACTCTATCGGTGGATTTGATGCAGACAAGATACAAGGCACAGACCTTGTACTCGGTATAGGACGTGCCGATGAACCGTTTGAAGGTATCGGACGCGGAGTACTCAATATAGAAGGTTTACCCGTCTACCGTGATTTAGCAGGTGGCATCGGTACCCCCACCAGTGATAACGAACGGACTAAAATGAATCTCGGTACTACCCATATTTTAGCAATCGTCAATGGTTATAATGGAAAAAAAGGCCTGAAAGAAGCTGCTGAGATGATTCAGTCATTGCTGAACGAATATGCAGAATCAGATAGCAGCGAACTTATCTTTTTTGAATAATCAGGGGAATATTCTGATTGAAAACGAAAAAATACATGAAAGACATTCTCATACTATTATTCGTCTTATTCTTTCCGATGATTGTGAACGCACAAGACAAATCCTCTTTTTCTTTCAGGGAGGTAAACCATATCCGTGTGGCTACTCCCGGATTGTTTGCTAAAGGTAATCATATATACCTGCATTTGGACTCGTTGAAGGAGCATGAATATGCTTTCCCTCTGCCGGGTGGTAAGGTCATTTCTGCTTATGGTACTCGTGGGGGACATTCAGGGGCAGATATCAAGACTTGTGCTAATGATACGATTCGTGCTGCTTTTGACGGGGTGGTACGGATGTCGAAACCTTATTATGCATACGGAAATTTGGTAGTAATCCGTCATGCGAACGGGCTGGAAACCATTTATAGCCATAACTGTAAGAATCTGGTTCGGAGCGGTGATGTCGTAAAAGCCGGGCAACCTATCGGTCTGACCGGTCGTACCGGTCGTGCTACCACCGAACACGTGCATTTTGAAACCCGTATCAACGGACAACACTTTAACCCGAATCTGATCTTTGACCTGAAAGAAAGGAAATTGCGGAAGGAATGTATTAAATGTAGCAAGAACGGAAGTGGAATAATTGTGAAGTCGCAGGCCGGCAATAACCGTATTGCTCAAAATAAGAAATAAAAGAATGGTAGCCGACCTATTTCAATTAAGTAAGTCCATTACTCCCAGGAGGGCGATCAGGTATTCCAGCCGGGATTTAATGTGCCGGATAGCTCTGGCTATATGAACCTCTACTGTTCGCTCGCTGATATTCAGCAGATACAATGCATCCCATACCGGAGAACCGGCTGTCATCGCAAAGTCTTGTTATTACAAAGTTGGCTATTCAATTTGTACTGCCTTGTGGAAGCGGCAGGTGGGGATATACACTGCGGATTTACGCTTTGTATATCAAGTAAACAAAAAACAAGAGTTCCCAGCCGATAGGTGAAAGATGAAAATCAGCTGAAAACCCTTGCTAAAATGTATGTGATGTGCTATACTGATAGCACAATGAAAGCACTGATACACTAAGCTCGAGAGATGTCTGCACTGAACATCTTTCCTGTTATCGGTAGAGGGGTTCTTGCCGGAACCGCTCTATCTGTGTTAGGTGTTTTTTTATTTACTTTATTATACAACACTTTTACGATATTGTCAATTAAGTTCAAGTAAGATATAGTATGCAGATTTGACAAAAATGCGGGTGAGTGTTTGTGCAATTAGACGGTATTTAATTAATATTAAATTCTCAAGGAGGGAGTGAATTACCAATGTTAAACTATTGTTAGTAAAACTGTACTCATTTGTGAAAAAATTGTTTACAACAAGCTCGTAAAATGATAAAATAAGAAAGGAAGTATATATGATTAATATCACACCTCAAGGAAAACAAGCCGAAGTATTCGCTTTACCTGCAAAAGGTCATCTAGTAGTACTGGGAACGGCAGGAAGCGGAAAAACAACCATTGCATTATTAAGAGCATATCATTTAGCAAATTTGGATAATAATAAAGTGCTTTTGGTCACGTTTAATGCCGCATTGGTACAATATATGAAAGATATTTGTGGAACAGTTCCCGACAATCTCACAATAGAAAATTATCATAAATTTGCACGTGGTTACCTTAACTGCAGAGGAAAAATGCCTAATCGTAATGGGATTTTATCACATAATAGTAAATTGAGTTTAATCGAGCAAGCGATAGAAATATGCAAAAATTGTTATCCTAATCAATCAACTTTAAGGCGTAATAAAGAATTTTTTTATGATGAGATTACTTTTATAGAGCAATTCGGCTTTGAAAATGAGGATGAATATTACAAAGCTGAACGTATAGGAAGAGCTTCGGCAAATATAAAGCGAGAAAATAGACATTGGATTTATTTGGTTTTCGAGCAATACAAAACATTGAGATTATCTAATGGTTTTAATTATGATTGGGACGATTTAGCTTATTATACTTATCAAGAATTAAAAAAAGATGATACTCCCAGGGTTTATAACCATATTATAGTTGACGAAGGTCAGGATTTTTCGCCAATGATGATTAAATCTTTAGTTAGAGCTGTAAGAGAAAATGGATCTTTTACTTTTATGGGAGATGTAGCACAGCAAATATATGGTAGCAGGCTATCGTGGAGAGATGCCGAAATTTCTACCGAAAGGATATGGAAATTTCAAATCAACTATCGTAATCCTGGAACCATTTCTGATTTTGCTTATGATATAACTAAAAGTAAGTTTTGGATACATACAAATGATATGATTGAACCCGAGTCTAAAATTGCAGAGGGACCAAAGCCAATTTTAATCAATTTTAAAAGTTCAGATAGCGAATTAGCGTGGGTAGTTGGAAAAGCGATAGAAGTTTCAGAAAAATCAACAACTGTTATCATTTGTAGGACAAGAAGTGATATAGATGACTATGCTTGTGCATTGTGGAAAAAGGGAAAGGATTATACTGTAATAAGAAAAGATACTAAAATTCACATAGAAAATGGTAAAATTTATTTAACGACATTTCATTCTGCAAAAGGATTAGAATTTGATCATGTCTTCATACCAAGGCTAACGTCGGAAAAACTTCCGGATCCTGATATTATCAATAGTGCCACTTCTACTGAATCGGCATTATCTGATGAACTTAAATTACTATATGTAGCCGTAACTCGATCAAAGTATGGATTATATATGACATATAGTGGTACACTGTCGGAATTGTTTCCATCAAACTCCACAAATTATATAAGGCATGAGAAGGAATAAATATGAACACTAATGCGTATAACATTCTGAAATCTCACAAAGTCACAAGATTATGTCACTTTACAAGGTTCCAGAGTTTAACTAGCATATTGTCATCTGAAAATGGCATAATAGCGAGTAAACTTATTCAAAAAGACGTAAAAAATGTTACAGATAATAAAAGGCTCGATGGCAAAACCGATCATATTTGCTGTACTATTGAATATCCAAATTCTTGGTATTTTCAAACGGCTAGGAAAAATAACAACGACAAAATATTCATTGATTGGGTAGTGTTGTATATAAATATAGAAATCCTTAAAAATAGAAGTATTGAATTTTGTCCTTGTAACGCTAGCAAAGGATGTGGTCGTTATATCCAAAAAAATTCAGACAATATAGGTATTCTATTTACTGATTTTGATGGCAAATATTATAGAACAAACGAAATGCTAAGTTGCTGTCCAACAAACGGTCAAGCTGAAATACTTATATACGGTAATATCCCAAGTTCATATATAATGGGCGCTGCTGTAGCAGATAAAGACTTAGCAAAACGAGTAAATGCGTATTTCAAAACAATAGGAATTGACTGCATACCTATTTATATAGCACCGAGTATTTTTACTGTTGAGTGGAGTCGATTGGTTCACGAAGGTCAACGACCTGATGAAACTATCTGGTCTCAGGAGGATTAATTATGAATGGTTCTGTACCAAATAAATTTGAAAAATGCCAAGGAGCGATGCTTGCAACCGCAATCGGAGATGCTTTAGGGTGGCCCAATGAAAAGAATTCTAAAAATATTTCAAAGAAATCGATTTCTTCAAATTCATTTATAGAATGGAAGCGGCGTTGCGGTCGACCGTATTGGCATTGTGAAAAAATATACGCTGGTGAATACAGTGATGACACTCAAATTACTTTAGCAATTGCAAGAAGTATAATAGCTGGTGATTGGGAGGATTCTTTTGCAAATAAAGAATTGCCTTTTTGGTTGAGCTATGAACGCGGTGGAGGAAAAGCTCTTCGATATGCCGCAAAATCGTATAAAGCAGGAAATATAGTGTGGAAATCGGCTCATAAAACCGAGTATTTTAATGCTGGTGGTAATGGTGCTGTTATGCGAATTTTGCCACACGTTATTTCTAATGCTTTTTCAAACGATATTAAGCATTTGATTTCAGACGTGATAAAAGACAGCATAATAACACATGGACACCCAAGAGCGATACTAGGTGCCACGTGTTATGCATTTGCATTAGATTATTTACTAAAAAAGCAAAGCATATTAGAGTATGGCGAATTAGTATCAGCTATAATAAAATCAGCAGAACTTTGGACAGAATATCCTAATTATGAGGAGCTGTCAGAATGGCAAAAAAATGCACTTGTTTTTTCTGATTACGATTATCAAAGAGAGTGGCATAATACTAGTAACAAGATGCTTAAGCAATTAGAGTATATAAAGCATACTCTGGATATGGCGTTACTAATAGATGACGTTTCTGTGTTAACTAAATTAGAGTGTTTTGGAGAAGCTAGCGGAGCAGGTGATGTTGCAATATTAGCTGCTGTTTATCTTGCTTCAAAATATGCGAATAACCCTGTTCTAGGTGTTACAATTCCCGCATCTTCTTACGGTATAGATACAGATACAATTGCCTCAATAACAGGTGGTTTATTAGGAATGCTCTGTGGAACAAGTTGGATTCCATTTGAATGGCAAAGTGTTCAGGACTATGACTGTATTCTAAAAGTTACTGAACTTCTGCTTGCGGATAACAAGAAAGAATCTGCTAAATCTTTTGTATCCTGCGTTAAGGAAAAAGAAAAATCATGGAAGCATACTCCGATTGGTTCGTTAAAAGCCATTGATTCAATTGTTTTGGCAAATGGAAAAACGAGTAACATCATTGAGGTAAAATGGCAATCTACATTAGGACAAACAATTTATATAAAGGAAAATCAAGTTAATACAAACAATTCGAGCTTGAATAATGATAATTACGAGCCTGTTAATAAATATGAGAATGAAAATAAGTCCCAAAATAAAACAGCTTCAAATAGTGCTGAATTCCAGCTATCGTTAACAAATCAAGATATCATTCAGCTCAAAAATGAGCCAATGTTAAAAGCCAAAACATTCGGAACAATATTGAAAATAATCGAATTGTTACTAAAAAAGCCGCAAGATATTGACTATATTTCGAAAAAACTCAAAGTTGATAAAAAAATAGTGGATCTTCTTTCTAAATATATTAAAGCTCAATCGGTTTACGAAAAGGATTGAGTAAAATTTGATTGTGCTACCTGTAGCACGTATCGTATTACATTCAGATAAAGAAAAAGCACTATACAAGCGGTATAATCGCAAACAATTCTGCAAGCCCATCGTCTAAAATTGCATACCGGCAAGCAAAAACTGCAACCGCCTATAGTGCTTATATAGCAGTATCATATTCGTATATAAAGAATCTTCTTTCTTTCTGAAGGTAGTATAACTGGGTATTGTATAGACCTTAAATTCGGGGGGCTACCCCTGCTTTTAAAAAAAATAACGCTATAATCGCCCTGTCCCACTTGACAAATGCTGCCGATAGCGTTATTATAATTACGCAGGCTGTTTAATTCTGTGATTGTGGGATTATCAGTGTGCTTAAGAATGTTTTTAAATGAGATAAGCCCGGAGTGCAAGCCGGGCTTATTTCTTTTCTTGATAAGTTTAATAACCTTCAGGCTGTAAGAATTATCCGCATAAACTTTTCTGTTGTCGTAACGCATTTTACGTTGTTTACGGACAAGGTGCAGATTGACAAGATTACTGACTATTTTCATTGCGGTGTCACGCTTGATGTTCAGCTCATCGGCGAGGTCGTTGAAGCTTTTGAAACAATATCCGAGCTTGCTGTCTATTGATTTAATAATGAGAATATAAAGGCGCAGTTCGGATGTGGAAAGTTTCTTATTGAACACATTTCTGTCTATACGGGTATAATCAGATTTTACTTTGTTCTTTTCGGGATTCAGAACGTATGTGTATGTACCTTTGCGATTGTCTTTACGATAAGCCGCAATTATATGTGTGATGTAACCTTTTCTCATCAGGCTTTCAATTATACGAGATACTGTCTGTGTAGACTTTATACCACAGTGTGTTGCTATAGTCTGCTGTCTGACACGCTTATATTCGTGTCCTGCTCTGCTTCGTATATTTGAATAGATTGAAAGCAAATAGGTATACACGGCAAACTCATTGTGTGTAAGTTCTCTTGCGGTAATAACCGAGTTAGATATAAGAAAGTAACTCTTCATTTTCACACATCCTTGTATTTTGTTGTATTTTAACGTTTAAGCGGCTTAGTAGTCTGAACGATGCTTTTCTCTTCTAACGCTCTGAACGCCTTTAAATCGTCGTTAAAGTCTTTGTTTAAGGGTATATCTTTTGAAACAGCATATCCTTTCAGAGCATACTTGTCGCTAAGCTGCTCAGTAGCGTGTTTACCTGCATCATCATTGTCAAGGCAGAACGTTATTTCGGTAATAGGCTTATTCTTTAAAAACTCGTCAAGAGCAACATCTGATTTGCCGCCGAGCGATAGCATAGTCAACTGCTGCCAAGCGTCCTGTCCGTTGTTTATAGCATAAAATGACGCATAAGACAGCATATCAATTACAGACTCGAAAACATACAGCTTGTTCTTATTTGTACCGATTAAAGAAAACGAATATTTCTTATCACTTCCGGGCAAATCTACACGGTATGTAGATTTATCCGATACAGAACGGCAAAACGCATAGCGTGAAATAACGCCATCACCGTTTACAGCAATCATATTTACATATTTTTTAGTAATACCACGTTCGATTAGCTCAGGTATATGTTCACTGCTGAACCCTTCGCAGATATACTTTTCACCTTTTTGCTTCTGTGCCTGAAGCTCAACGGTAACATATTCCGGTGCGTTTTCAGGCACATCATTTTTGAAGCGATAAAATGGTGTGTTCGAGCTGTCATACCCGACAAGCTGAAGCCCGCTGTATCCGACGCCCTGATATAGCTTACGGTCGTAAATCAGCTGATTTACGATACTGTATTCCAATCCACGGGTTTTACATAAGTAGGCGATTACATTACTGTAATTGCGCTGTCCGTTTTCTTTGTGATCCTGTTCAGGCAATATAAGTCGATGAGCTTCGGTTTTTTCTTCTGACGATTTCTTTTTCGTATTATATTTGGGTGAATACTCCATTTGAATATCGCCGCAAAGCGACTTTACAGCTTCAGTAAAGCTTTGTCCGTAAATCTTCATACAGAACGCAATGGCATTGTTGCCACCTTCGTCACGGCTGTTCCAGTACCACCCTCTGCGGTCATTCGTGATAAAAAGACTGTCGTGCTTATCACAGCGATAACCGTTACCGCTTTTCTTTACGCTGAAGCCTTCTGTTCGTTCAAGAAATTCCACCATATCAACATTTCTTGCACGCTCTATCTGTTCTTTCGTAACATAGTTATTCGGTTTAGATTTAGAAAAACTCATAAAAAGCTCCTTAAAAAAGAAAGCAACGATTTCCTCTTGTTCTGAGGTTGTCGTTGCTTTTGTGTTTTATTTTCTTCTCTCCAGTACCATTGCCTACTGAATTCATCGGCAGTATCTCGCTTGATAATTTCTTTTTTCAGACGTCGAATGCGGAATGCCTGTGTTATAATTACGGCTAATAAAATTGTTATAAGAACGCTCATAGGTTTTATTTATTCCGTTTCTGCGACTTGGCGGGAAAATCAAAATCAATCTTGCCGTCTTTAACAACAAGAGCCGCCGAGAATGCTTTGCCCGCCTTTGATGTAAACCCGTTTATTATCCTTGTGCGTTTATTTGCACACAGCATTGCCGCAATTGTTTCTGTGATACATTTTCCGCATATAGTTCCGGCTATAAAAAAACTGCAACCGCTTTTATAGCCGGTGCAGACCCAACCTTTTGAACTTTTGACCATTTCTTTTCCGCAAATCGGGCATTTTAAGCGTTCGGGAAACTCAAAGCCAATAGTGTTATCATCTTTGATTATTAGCTTTGCATCAAATGATTTTCCGCTCTGAGATGTAAAGCCCTTGATAATAGATGTTGCACGTTTTAACATAAGCTCTTTGGCGATTACATCTGATATTTTTTTACCGCAAATCTCATTTGCAATATAGAACTTGCAACTGTCTGGATTATCTTTAGAGTAACCGGTGCAGCACCAGCCGACTTTTTTCTTGATTACAGGTTTACCGCACAACGGACAAATAAGCGTATTGCCCGTCATTGCTGATGTGTCACTGTTTTTAATCTGTTCGACCCACTTAATCACAAGTTTCTTGTATTCATTCAGAAAATTATTGCCGTCAGATTCTCCTCGGGCAATTTTATCAAGTTCCATTTCCATATCGCCCGTCATATCAACAGACAACATATCCGGTACTATCTTTTCGAGCGTATTGATTATATACATACCTTTTTCGGTCGGCATAATGCTTTTGACAGCGTTACCGTTTTTCCGGGTTCGGCGGGCAATATATCCTTTGTCATATAGTTCCTTAATTATGCCCTGACGTGTGGCGGCTGTACCAAGACCACGTTTTGTCAGTTTTATATAGCTCCGTGTCTGCTCGTCTGTGATATTATTTCCGGCAAGCTCCATTGCTGTAAGCAATGTCGCATCGGTGTAATATTTCGGCGGCTCGTTTTGTCCCTCTTTGACATCGAAACCGATAACTTTATAATCATTATCCTTAACGATTTCGGGCAACCCGGTTACCTCCGGCGTTGCATCAACAGCAAACCAACCGGGATTGATTATATTCGTTCCGATTGCTGTAAACAGCTGATTATCAATCTGAAAAACAGCTTTGATGTTTTCTGTGACCGCTTTCGGATAAACGGTACGGATAATTGATAATGCAAGTAAAGTATATGCCTTGCGCTCATTTTCCGACATACCGCTTAAATCATTCGGCACAAGAGCGGTCGGTGTAATAGCAGTGTGCGAATCGACTTTGCTGTCATCATAATGCCGACGTGTACAGGGTGCAAATTTGTCAACAGGAATAGCATATTTAGCAAATTCGGGCATTTCAAACAGTAGCTTTATTATCTTTACCGTTTCATCTTTCATTGCATCTGTTAGATGCTCTGAACTTGTGCGTGGATATGTTATCAATCTGTTTTCGTACAAGCTCTGAACGAGCTTTGTAAGCATATCAATTGTGAGATCCGTACACTTTGATAAATCTGCAAGCAAATGTGTAGTGTTATATAAAAGCGGAGCGGCTGTCTGCTTTTGCGACACCTCGACTTTTATCGCTTTTGCTGTATTTGATTTAATTTCATCTATAGCAGTCTTTGCCGCCGTTTCGGTATCGTATTTATCTGCTGCTTCGGCAGTAAACTTTGCACCGTCATTTGCTTCGATATTGGCAACTATTTTATAAAACGGCTTTTTAACATAATTCCTTATTTCCCGTTCACGCTTAACAATCATTGCAAGTGTCGGCATTTTTACACGTCCGCAGGCGAACACATTGTCAGCTCCGCCGAATTTCAATGTAGCCGCAACAGATGTGTTAATGCCCACAAGCCAGTCTGTTGCGGATCGTATGCGTCCTGCATTTTCAAGCGGCTTCATCTCTTGAGCTGACCGCAACTCGGCAAATGCTTTTCTGATTTTACAAGGCGTTAAATCTGTTATCCACACTCTTTTGTATGGTACTGTGCAATGCAAGACTTCGTATAAATATGCAAAAATCAATTCGCCTTCACGGTCTGCGTCAGTGGCATTGATTATCAGATCCGCCTTATCAAAGAACTGCTTAACATAATCACAAGCAAGCCTGGAATAATTATTATCTTTTACTCTTGTAATAAAATGTTCGGGTATAATCGGGTAATTATCGAAGCTCCAGAATTTATAACGTTCGTCATAATCTTCAGCCGGAGCTAAACCACATAAGTGACCGGCACCGTGACAAAGAATTGCTTGCTCACCGTTAAGATTTAAGTCCCAGTGTGCAATAGACGGTTCCTTAGGATTCACTGTTTTTTTGTATGCACCTAAAGCCTCGGCTATTGTCCGACCGAGGCTGTATTTTTCGGCATAAATTACTATCATAATTTCTCCTTTCCGGATTGTGCTACCTGTAGCACAATCAACTTATAATATAGGCTTTTAGAATGTTGCTGTAAACGTTATTGTTATTTGCGTTGGTTGCCATCCAGTTGTCCGAAGGCTCAAGCATATACGCATTAAATCCGGACTTTATAAGCTGTTTGTTTATTGCAACAAACTTATTTACGGTAACAGGGAAAAAGCACAGATTTACATCCATCTTATTCGGAATAATTACGTTGTTAATGTAATCAGTAAGCATTGGCATATCCCAATCAGCCGCCGAACACAGCAAAATGTGTATATACGCATTATGATTAAGCGTAATGCCGTCATCGCAAACGATGTAATCGAACGTATCATTGATTTTATCGAAACACGAATATATAATAACATCATCTATGTTGAAGCCGTTCTCGTTTACGGTAGTTGCGTCTACGTTAAAATATTTGCATAACCCGGCTGTTACAGCTGTAACAACGCAAACCTTTGCTCTTTCGTACTTGTGTAAGTAAAATGCAATGTCAAAAGCAGTGTATGTACTGCCGCAACGGGAATTATATCCGAATACCGAAATAATCACATTACCTCGCTGTATTCGTTCATAATTTTCAGTTAAACGTACAGTTTGCATTGAATATGAATTGTCACTGACATCTTTATAATTGATCCCGACAAAGTTGCCGGGATATTCGTGTACTTTTCTGTCGGGATAACTCAGTTCTTTATTTTCATCCGATGAATCTTCCGTAACGG
>OHGT01001099.1_pt1 | contig 13327 bp, 11 predicted proteins | sample 1567861 | NCBI WGS metagenome assembly OHGT01 (sample SAMEA3879533, study PRJEB24766) | human gut metagenome | biome: human-associated habitat; feature: feces | place: USA | collected 1985/1987 | reverse complement strand
GGTATTTGGGATTCAGCACGATGGCCCGGGCGATGGCCGCACGCTTGATCATACCGCCCGACAGTTCTGCGGGGTAGAGGTGATTGGCTCCGTTGAGCCGCACGCGCTGGAGGCAGAAATTGACCCGTTCCATCTTCTCCTTTTCGCTTTGCTCGGTGAAGAGGTCGAGCGGAAGCTTGACGTTCTCCTCGACGGTCGAGGAGTCGAGCAGCGCACCGCCCTGGAAGAGCATGCCGATATCGCGGCGGATCGCCTTTCGCTCCTTGAATCCGAGGGCCGTGAAGTCGATGTCGTCGTACCAGATACTGCCGGAATCGACTTCGTGCAGGCCCACTAGACATTTGAGCAGCACCGTCTTGCCCGAGCCGCTCTTGCCGATCACCAGGTTGGTCGTGCCGGTGTCGAATTCGACGCTGACGTCGTCGAGAACGACGCGTCCGTCGAAGGATTTCGAGATATGGTCTACCTTGATCATATAAGCAGGATTTGGGTGAGAATCAGGTTGAAGATCATGATGACGATCGAGCTGGCCACGACCGCCTTGGTCGAGGCGGCCCCCACTTCGAGCGAGTTGCCTTTGGCGTAGTAGCCGTAGAAGGCTGAAATCGAGGTGATGATGAAGGCGAAAACGGCCATCTTGATAAGTGTGTAGGTGATCGAGTAGGGTCGGAAGTCGTATAGCAGGCCCTGCACGTAGTCGTCGGGAATCATGATGCCCGTCAGCGCTGAAATCAGGTAGCCGCCCGCAATACCGATCAGGATACTCAGGATCGCCAGGAAGGGGAAGAAAAGCACGGTTGCGACGATCTTCGGCAGGATCAGGTACGACGCCGAATTGACACCCATGATTTCCAGGGCGTCGATCTGTTCGGTAATGCGCATCGTGCCGATTTCGGAGGCGATGCTCGACCCTACCTTGCCGGCCAGGATCAGGGCTACGACCGTCGAGGAGAACTCGAGGATCATCGTCTCGCGCGTGGCGTAGCCGATGATGTATTTGGGGATGAACGGCGATTCGAGGTTGATCGACATCTGGAGCGTGATGACCGCACCGATGAAAACGGAGATGATCGCCGTCAGGCCGATCGAGTTCAATCCCAGCGACTCCATTTCATAGATGATGCGACGACGGTAGATCGCCCGCTTCTCCGGCCGGGAGAAGACCTTGCCCATCAGGATAAAGTAACGGCCGATCAGTTCGAAGATTTTCAGCATAACGTTTTTTACTGCTTGTCCGGGTCGTTTTTGTCGGTTTCTGTTGCGGGGACTTCTTCGAATTCGATGTAGTCGCCCACGTCCTTGCGGACGCGTTTTTCACCGGCACCTTTCGTTTTGCGGATATGGATTTCGCCTTCGCGGGCATTGCCGGCAGGACCGCCGGATCCTCCGGGACCGAAGCCCTGACCGCCGAATTGATCTTCCAGGTCTTTCCGCATGCGGTAAATTCTCCAGCGGAAGGAGAGAAGGAGGATAATGGCCAGCACGACCAGGCCCAGGAGTGCATAGAGAACGAACATGGCGATACCGCCCAATACCGAAGGGGCAAAGAGCGCCAGCAGGAAGATCAGCAGACAGAAAAGCGGATTGCGCCGGATGAAGCCGACGATTCCGTCGATGATTGCTATCAGTAGATTCATTGATTCAGTGTCATTGATATAAGGTGTTGCAAAGGTAGTGAAAACGAGGACAGAATAAAATAAACGGGTTTATTTTTTATGTCGAGTGTCTTCCGGTCTTCCCGAAAGGTAGTGAAAACACCGATATCCGCCTTCTATAAAGGTAGAAAAAATCGGTCATTCCCGGAGAATCGGTGTGATTTCTCGATTAAAAGTGCTAATTTTGAAGCCTAAAATCAAATCTGCATCGGAATATTATGTTGTTGAACAAACTTACTGCCATTTCTCCCGTGGACGGTCGCTACCGAAATCAAACGGAGAAACTGGCCGATTATTTTTCGGAGTATGCCCTGATTCGCTACCGCATTCGGGTCGAGGTCGAATATTTCATCGCCCTGTGCGAGTTGCCGCTACCGGAACTGTCCGGGGTCGAAAAGTCGAAATTCGAAGCGCTGCGGGCGCTCTACCTCGATTTCTCGGAGGCGGATGCACTGCGTGTCAAGGAGATCGAAGCCACGACCAACCACGACGTCAAGGCGATCGAATATATTCTGAAGGAGAAGATGGAGGCGCTCGGCCTTTCGGCCTACAAGGAGTTCGTGCATTTCGGCCTCACTTCGCAGGACATCAACAACACCTCCATTCCGCTGACTATCAAGGATGCGCTCGCGGAGGTTTACTTCCCCGCAGCGGCCGAGGTGCTTGACCGGCTTCGGGAGATGGCCCGCGAATGGCACGACGTACCGATGTTGGCCCGTACGCACGGCCAGCCTGCGTCGCCCACCCGTTTGGGTAAGGAGATGCTGGTCTTCGTCGAGCGGCTTGAGAAGCAGTTGGCGCAACTGCGCACGCTGCCCGTGCCTGCCAAGTTCGGCGGTGCGACGGGCAATTTCAACGCGCATCACGTAGCTTATCCTGCGGTGGATTGGGTGGCTTTTGCCAATGGATTTGTGAACGACCGCCTGGGGCTGGAGCGTTCGCAATATACGACCCAGATCGAGCATTACGACAACCTGGCGGCGATTTTCGATAACCTCAAACGCATCGACACCGTGCTGATCGACCTCTGCCGCGATATGTGGATGTATATTTCGATGGAGTATTTCAAGCAGCGGATCAAGGCCGGCGAGGTGGGTTCGAGCGCGATGCCTCATAAAGTGAATCCGATCGACTTCGAGAATGCCGAGGGGAACTTCGGTATCGCCAATGCGATTTACGAACATCTTGCCTCGAAGCTGCCCTTGTCGCGTTTGCAGCGCGATCTGACCGATTCGACCGTGTTGCGCAACGTCGGCGTGCCGATGGCCCATTCGCTCATCGGCCTGCGGTCGCTGCTCAAGGGGCTCAATAAGCTGCTCCTGAACCGCGAGGCGCTCGACTGCGATTTGGAAAACAACTGGGCGGTCGTGGCCGAAGGTATCCAGACCGTGCTGCGCCGGGCGGGTTATCCTTCGCCTTACGAAGCGCTCAAGGCGCTTACACGCACCAACGCACACATTACGCGGGAATCGATCGCCGAGTTCATCGAATCGCTCGACGTGGCCGAGAGTGTGAAGCAGGAGTTGCGGGCAATCACTCCGCAAAGCTATACGGGAGTATTCGAATAGCCGTTCAGCTGGAAAGGAAATCAATTCACCATAACAAGGAGTCCTCGTTTTCGGGGATTCCTTTTTTATCTTGGCAACTTTGTATGAGGTGCGGTTTTATCCCGGATCTGTTTCGTGTGTCGAAACGTTGTCGGGAGAGGCGATTGTCTGTCGCTTGCCGTGGCGATTATAGTCATGACCTTCTCTGAATTTTCTTTTCGAAGGGAATCTTCGGATACAATGCGGATTCCGAATTATTTTTTGGCATTGTCTTTGTAATAATCTATTCAATTATAAAAAAGACTGATTGTGAGAACTGTATTGAGATTTTTATTTCCTGCGAAAAGTTGTTCTGCGAAGGCATCGGGCATTTTGTTGGCATCCCGCATGATTTTCGGCGGACTGTTGTTTTCGCATGGCATTGCCAAGTGGAGTAATTTCGATACGATGTCCACGATGTTCCCCGATCCGCTCGGGATCGGCAGCAGTGCTTCGCTGTCGCTGGCAATCTTCGGCGAAGTGATCTGTTCTCTGGGATTTATCGTCGGTGCGTTTTACCGGCTGGCATTGATCCCGATGATCTTTACCATGTGCATTGCATTTTTCGTTATTCACGGCGCAGATCCGTTTGCGGTGAAAGAGCTGGCACTGGTTTATCTGGCGATTTTCGTCTTGATGTATATTGCGGGTCCCGGAAATTATTCGGTGGACCGTTTGATCGCTAAAAAAATCGGCGGCGGGAAATAGCGGCCGAATCGGTGCAATGATGCCGAATTTTTATCATTAGTTAATCAATAAGATCTCGGGCGGCCAGGCTGCCGTTGTTGCAAATGCACGTTGGATGCTGCATATTGCCGATAAGTGCCAATATCCATTTGATTCGATGCGGGAAGGCGAAAGGTGCCGATGCAGGGCGCCTTTCGCTGTATTCGTACCCGTTGTTCGTCCGGGGTTTCGAGTTTGTTCGACGCTGTTCGGGCAGCTTGCGCCCGTTAAATGGAAAAATATCTGTTCGGGGTCGATAATTGTGTGAATACCCGGTTGTCGAATTGATTTTTTATTTATATTTGTAATATCAAAACACGGGGTATGCCCCGGTAAGGCGTAAATAAACCCGGATATTGCTTTGCAGCCTATTTGCCGCAGGCGGATTTCGATTCGGTCCGGTTGCGTCTCGGCGTGAAGGTAATAGAATAGGTTTATCCCGGATTGTTAATGGATTGATAACACAATTATAAAAATACCGATATGAAAAAACTCTACTTCTTCTGCATAGCGCTCGTGGCGCTGATGCTCGCATCGTGTGGCGGTAAGGATTACCGCGAGATGCTGCCGGCCGACTCTTTCGTGATCGTTTCGATCAATCCCGAATCCCTGTCCCGGAAAGCGCAGGTCGGCGATTTTACCCAAAGCGTTTATTATAAGATGGCCGAGCAAGCTTTGGCCGATGCGCCCGAAGAGGAGCGCGGACGCATCCTCTCTTTGTTGGCGCATCCTTCGGAAACGGGGCTGGATGTGGGCAGCGACGTGTTTATGTTCGTGACGATGGAGAATGCGTCGCAGACAGGCAATCCTACGGTCGGCGGTTTGTTCAAGGTGGGTGATCGCAAGAAGCTCGATAGTTTCCTGGGCTGGCTTTCGCAGAAGAGCGGTTTCACCTCGTTCGAAGAGGATGGAATCACCTTCCTTGCCAATACGCAGGGCGCGGATATGCCTGTCGTCGCTTATGACGAAACGGCCCTTTTGGTCTATACCGCTCCCGTTGACAATGATCAGGCGAAAGCTGCCGCCAAGAAGCTCTTCGCCCAGAAGAAAACAGAGAGTCTGATGGGCAATTCGCAGCTGGCACAGGCCATCGAGCGTCCCAGCGATATGAAGTTCGTGATGGATTACGGTTCGGTTATGGCGGTAGCCGGAGAGCAGATCGGCACGGCCGGATTGTCGGGTTTCGAGTTCCTGAACAAGATGTCGATGGCGATGCCGGTCGATTTCGAGAAGGGTAAGATCGTGGCCGAGGCGCGGATTCTCTTCAGCGACAAGGAGGCCGAAAAACAGTATATGGAGATGGTGGCGGCTCAGCGTAAGATGGACGGCGATTTTCTGAAGATGCTGCCTGCGGAGAATGTAGCGACGCTCGCGGGCAGTATGGACGGCACCAGAACTTACGAAATGCTTCAGAAAATTCCGATGTATTCGATGGTCTTCGCCATGGCTCCGCAGGTGAAGCCGATCATGGAGGCGATCGACGGCGACATCGCTTTGTCGTTCCACGGGATGACGGACAACGGCCGGATGCCGGAGCTTTCGCTGATCGCGGAGCTGAAGGATCCGGCGATCATGGAAACGATCAAAGGGATGATTCCCGTGCCGATGCAGGAGATGGCTCCCGGCCAGTATGCGTTGAGCCCGGATGCCAATACGACGATCTATTTCGGTTTGAACGACAATACGTTCTATGCGACGACCGATTCCGACGCCCTGGTATTCCTGACCGGAGCACAGACCTCTGCATACGAGGCCGAGGTCGGCAAACTGTTCCGAGGCTCTTACGGTACGATGTTTGTCGATTTCCCGGCCGTGCGCAGCCTGATCGAGAGCCTGATCGCACAGAACCGGCTCGATCAGTCGGCAGCCGCATCGCTCATGGCGCTTTCGTTGTTCGATACGCTGGAGATCACCGGCCGTACGGAGCGTCAGGGCGAGCTTGTCCTGAATATGACGGATAAGGATAAGAATGCCGCCGAGGTTCTTTACAAGACCATCGAGGGCTTTGCCCAGATGTTCGCGGCGACTATGTTTTAAGTCGGAAGAGTCCGGACAGTCGTTTTGCGGATTAACGGGTTTTTCCCGGAATAGCGGCGGCTGTGCGAGGCGATATTTTGATATTTCGTTCGACGTGGACGGCGAGTGCGGTCGAGTTTCGTGCTGCCCATGTTGGAGAAAAAGGATCGATCATTCGACTCTGCGCGGCTGGCATTTCGCCTGCCGCGCAGTCGTCGTAATGTTCCCGGCTCGTGGGCGGGTTCGCCTTCCTGCCCGGCGGGGTGAATGAAGAAGGAGATTGGACGATGGATAAAATCGGATTGCGGCAGGTGCTGCCGGATGTTTTTGCGGATAATCCGCCCGTGGGGTCGGAGATTTGGCGGAGGGATGTAACGTTCGACAAGGGACGTGTATATCTGGTCGAAGCGGCTTCGGGATCGGGAAAGTCGTCGTTTTGTGGCTATTTGTACGGCTACCGGCGCGATTATTCGGGAACGATTCTTTTCGATGACCGGGATATTCGCGAGTTGAGCGTCGGGGAGTGGAGCGGCCTGCGCTGCCGTTCGCTTGCGATGATGTTCCAGGGACTGCGTCTTTTTCCGGAGTTGAGCGCCGTGGATAATGTGCGTCTGAAGAACAACCTGACGGGCCGCCGCTCCGAGGCGGAGATTGCCTGGTTGTTCGAGGCGCTGGGTATTGCCGAGAAGCGGGAAACTCCGGTGTCGAAGCTCTCCTTCGGGCAGCAGCAGCGCGTGGCTTTCATTCGGATGCTTTGTCAGCCGGCGGATTTCATGTTGCTGGACGAGCCGATGAGCCACCTCGACGAGCGGAATGCTGCGGTCATGGCCGGAATTCTTCTGGAAGAGGTGCGGACGAACGGCACGGGGGTCATCGTCACCTCGGTAGGCAAGCGTTTCGAGATCGAGTACGATAAAGTCTTTTCGCTATGAAACTGATCTGGCAATTACTCCGTCAGCACGTCAGCGTGTTGCAGTTGGCGGGCTTTCTGGTGACCAATCTGGTCGGCGTGGCGATCGTGCTTACGGCCGTACAGCTTTACCGGGATGTGACGCCTGCGCTCCAAGCGCCCGATTCGTTCCTGGACAACGATTTCATCATTCTCACCAAAGAGGTCGAAGGGGCCGGCATCGGAAAGACCTCCTTCACGCAGGCGGAGCTGGCCGAACTTGCGGAGCAGCCCTTCACGGAGGCGCTGGGCGAGTTTACGCCGGCACGTTACAGCGTGATGGGCGGGATTTCGTTGGCGGGGATCGGCATGCGGACCTACCTGTTTTTCGAGAGCGTACCCGACCGTTTCCTCGATGTCCGGAGCGACGAGTGGGGTTTCGAGGAGGGGAGCGAGTTCGTGCCGATCATTCTGCCTCGCAATTATCTGAATCTTTATAATTTCGGATTCGCTTCGACGCGCGGATTGCCGCAGGTGAGCGAAGATCTCGTGCGGGGTATTACCCTCGATCTGGATCTTTCGGGACGGGGGCAGTTCCGAAATCTCAAGGGGCGTGTCGTGGCTTTTTCCAACCGCCTGAATACGATCCTCGTTCCGGAGGAGTTCATCCGCTGGTCGAACCGTCGGTTCGCCGATAAACCTGCGGCCGATCCTTCGCGGATCATTCTGGAGGTGCGGAACGCTGCGGACGACCGGCTCCATGAATACCTTGCGCTCCACCGCTACCAGATCGAAGGAGGTGCCGGCGACGAAGGCCGGGCGAGCTACTTTCTGCGCATGGCGACGGGAGTGGTGGTCGGCGTGGGGCTGTTGATTACCGTACTCTCCTTCTTCATTCTGTTGTTGAGTATTTTCCTGATGCTGCAAAAGAACTTGAAGAAGCTCGAAGACCTGTTGATGCTCGGCTATACGCCTGCGCAGGTGGCACGGCCCTATCAGTTGCTGGCGCTGGGGCTGAACCTGTCGGTGCTGGCGTGCGCCGTGCCGGTGGTCGTTTGGGTGCGGTCGAAATACCTCCCGATGGTACGAATGCTCGGTGAGGATTATGCGGCGCCCGGTATCTGGGGAATGCTTCTGGCCGGGATCCTCGTGGTCGGGGCGGTAGTGTTGATCGATATGCTGGTGATCCGTCATAAGGTGAACGGACTTTGGACACAGCGGTAGCGTCGTGATGCAATAATGATAAAATAGCTGTCTCCAATGTTGGGTTGCTATTTTCTTTCTGTTTTACGAAAAGAGAGTTTGGAGATAATAATTTTCCTGAAAATGTTGCTGTTGTGTATTTTAGCGGGACGTTGGAATCTCCCGATTGTTTTCAAATTGAGGGTGTTCCACTCTCTGTTTATAATTGGTCCTTTATGGAAGTCCGTCAATTCAAATAGTATCTACTTTTAAATGGTGCAAATAGTTTCCGGTCATGTCTGTTCGAATTATGGTCGGAGAAGTGCGTTCGCGTAGTAATACTTTTTCCCGATGGGAGCAAGGATTCGGCGGGAGACCTGCTAGTTGGAATTTATGAGGCAGAGGATAGAATTAACGGATATGGAAGTATTGCCAATTGAGAAATGGGGTATGCCGTTGCTGGATCAACGACTTTCATAGATATTTTTTGTCTGTTGTCTATGTCTCGGTTCTGCATTATTCCTTGGCAGGTATCGTATAAAAAACACAGACCAGACTACGTTTTGTGGATTGAATAGTTTTTTTATAATTCTGGAAAGTTCTTGTTAGAGCCTTATACAAAGGGCTTTGGGAGAATTACCCATTTTTTAGGTAATGACTTGGCAACAGTGCTATATACTGCGTTCTACCTTGAATTGCTTTCAAGTAACTCGTTTGAATACAAATGTACGAAAAATATTGGAAGCTATAACACAAAAAGAGAAAAAAGCTAGTACCCTTTTGTAAGTACCAGCTTTTTCTCTTTAAATATTATCCAAGTTCTAGATTTCTTTAGTTGCATGAATAATACGTACGTTTCCTCTAAAGGAAATGGACGTATTATAAAGACAGATGCGTTTTATTTATAGTCGATTGCATCCGGATTGTCGATTACCAGTGTGGAAATCGATTGTCCTTCAGCCAGCCACAGTTTGGTCAGTGGATTGCCTTGACAGTAAAGGGTCTCCAGATTCAAATTGTTGCTGACATCCAGAGTTGTCAACGTGTTGTCTCTGCAATTTAACTCGGTCATTGCGGGCTGTCCTGTGACGTCCAGCTCGGAAAAATTCGCATTGTTGCAGTTTAATGTCTCAATTTTTGTACAATCGGTCAGGTTCAATTTCGTCAGAAAAGTATTGCCACAATCAATCTTTCGGAGTTCTGTCCGGCTCGAGAGGTCGAGTTCTCCTTCCAAGCTATTTTGGCTGCAATTGATCGATGTAAGATTCTGGCAGGTCTCTATTTTTAGGGTTTTAAGCAGATTGTTCTGGCAGTGCAGTGTCGCAATTTTCGAATTGGTTGTCAGATCGAGTGTCGTAAGACTATTGGCATAACATTCTAAGAAACTCATTTCCGGCAACTTCGATGTATCAAGTGTTGTAAGATTGTTGTTGTAACATCCCAGTGAAGTCAATTTTTCTAATCCGGAGAGGTCCAATGCCGCCAATTTGTTTGAACCGCAGTTCACAATTAGCATTTCAGAACAGTTGGATATATTTAAAGTCGTAAGTTGATTTTGACTTACGTCAAGATAAACGAGCTTCGACATTCCGCTCACATCGCAAGCCGTCAGTTTGTTCTTGTAGGCCTGTACCAGCTGCAAGTTGGCACATTCCTTCAGGTTGAGTGCTCCGATTTCGTTCACATTAGCGTAAAGCTGTTTGAGCGAGATGCATCCCGAAAGGTTTGCTGTCTTGATGAGGTTATAAGAACAATCTACGTATTCGAGTTTGTCCAACCCACTTAAATCGAGGGAGGTGATGGCATTGAAGTCGCATTCCAGATTGATTAGGTTTTTGCAGTATTCGATTCCTTTCAACGACGTGATCGGCACTGCTTCTTCGTCCTCCTCGTCAAATCCGAGATAGAGTTCCGTCACACGCAATGCTTCTTCAGGAGAAATTGCACCATCATAGTCTTGGTCATAGTAAGAGAGCATAAAATTCTTGAAAGTGCTGTCGTCGAAGACTACCATGCCCTCGGGAGTCTCGCTGGGCGAAGCCTGTGAAACGGGGATATCCTGTCTTGCGGCGATATCGCCCGATTCGGAGATGACATAGACCGTCAGCGTACCCGTACGCGTCTCATTGCCGGAATAAGCTTTTGCTGTTGCGGAAAATCCCGTCTCCGTGCGTTCGATTTCCAGCCACGAGATATTATCCGTATACTCCCAATAGGGACCGTTCGTTGTGACGGTTACCTCCACTGTTTGTTTTGTACTCTGGAATTCCAGTTTGTCAGGTGTTACGCTCAAAGAGTAAATCTCTTTTCCTTCGTCTCCGGTTGGTCCCGTCTTCTCTCCTTCGTCGTCGTTACAACCCGGAGCCAACAGCAGAGTAAATCCGGCGCAAACAAATGTAAGTAAATGAAAAAAAGTTTCTTCATGTTCGTGTATAATAATATTTTTATTTGTTTTTTGTCTTCGGAATTCCTGCAAACTTGCAGGAATTCCGAAAGCAAATAAGATAAATTCAGAATTTATAATTGTTAATTGTAGGTTTTTACGCAACGAACGGGATTGCCGTAGCCCCAAGAGTCGTCCGTCGACTCGTTATCCAACAGAGGCCACGAAACAAAGAAAACCCAAGCACGTTGATTGACAGATAATTCACTGCTCCAGATATTGACCAGACCATCCTCTTCGGCCACATAGCGCAATGCGCCTTTATCCGAAGGATGTGCACTTCGGTGCCCTTGGAACGGAAACCAGGTTTCTTCTCCTGCATCGGTTGTATATCTCACTCCCTCATTGGGGAATCGATCCGCACGATTCTGAACCTTGCTGAACACACCCTTGCGAGGAGTCTGGTAGCCGGGAGGACAGGGATCGTAATTGCTTTTCGAGAAAGGACGCCATAATGACTTGTCCGTTACGTATTTCCAGTCTTCTTCGGTGTTTGCCGGATCCAGCCAGTTCGCCTGGCTGTTAACCTGATCGCCGTATATGAAAAGCATCGGCTGGCAAATCGCATGCTTAACGGAGCCGATCTCTGTTGTGCATTCCGCTGCTACCCATTTTGCCTGACTGTAGGTAGGGTTGCATACGGTCAGTTCACTGCTGTTTTCGAAAGCGACCGTCTCGTTTGCTTTGCCGCCGATAAATGGGTCTTTACGGCCCCACTGGTAGAGAAGACCATAGGATTCCTGACCTTTGGTGTCCGTTGCACCTAAGTTGCGGTCCATAACGTAGAATCCGTCGGTTTTTCCGCCGCTCTGGTAGATGGGGTTGTTCTCGTAGTCGAACGTCTCCGGCAGATCCGTCATCCAGATGTGCCAGGACCATACGATTTCTCCCTTATCGTCGAATGCTGCGATCAGGGCGTTGCCTCTGTTTGCAGTTGCTGTGAATGAGATCATACCGTCGGCGTAGGAGATGTCTGAAATGAGTTCGTTGTTTTCGGAAGCACCCACGCGCGACACCCAAAGCCAATCGGCTTTCGCGATATTCTGAATCGGAGTGTTGTCTATTCTGCGTGTCCGAAAAGAGTAGGTTCCCGCTGTGTGCACCATGTAGCAGTTTGCTACGCCGTAAGCGCTCAAATCGTTCTCTCCACCCTGTCCTCCGGGCCATTCGATTTCACCCAAAGAGGCGATTTCGTTGCGATTGACCGTCGTTCCTGGCAGTTCAAAGGTGGATACAAGGCCGATATTGTCTGTTAGTATAAGGTCAGCCTTCGCTGTAGTCGCCTGCAGGCAGTACGAAACTGAAGTCGTGTCCCGACTCGATGGAAACGCCCGATTTTCCGCAATTGACGGTGATCGATTTCGAGGCGTCGGCATTGAGAGAGAGTGCGAAATCCGATGCCGTGCATTGCAAGATACGGTTATGAAAAGGGTCTTGCGGGAAAAATTCAGCATATCGAAACAAAGGCTGGGATTGTTGTCGGTGAGAGAATCAGCGAGCGATTATACAAAGTGCGTTTAAATGACGCCTCGGTGTTAGAGACTGACAGAAGGGTGAGCGTTGACGGCATCACTTATGTATGCGGCTACGCAGAGCTTGGCAATCCGGGAATCCCACATGCCGTTGTTGAAATTCAGGGGCTTAGAACCTATGATGAAGAAAAGCTGAGGCTGCTTGGGCGAAAGCTCAGAAATCATCCGGCTTTTCCAAAGGGGGCTAATGTCAATTTCTATGAGCTGATTGGTGAAAATGAGCTTGTTGAAAAAACTTATGAGCGAGGTGTTGAGGATTTTACACTGGCCTGTGGGACAGGCTCAGGCTCGGTGGCGGCCATCCTTACAAAAAAAGGACTTGTGGATGGAAAGCATATCAAAATTCATGTGCCGGGCGGCATTCTTTATCTTGAGGTGCGTTGTGAAAACGACGCAGTGTCCGATATCTTTCTGACAGGAACGACAAATCTGGTGGCAGAGGGCGAAGTTACAGACGAAGATTTCTTTTCGGAGGTTTAATATATTATGGGGAAAATAATCACGATGGACTATATCAATCAGAGCGGGCGGTGGCCGACAGGCTGTGAAAGTGTATCGGCAGTAATGGTTTTAAATTATTTGGGGGTTTTAGTGACCGTTGATGAATTTATTGAAAAATATATAGAATGTGTGCCTTTTGAGCAGCGTTTCGGGCAGCGCTTCGGCGCAAATCCGTATCAGTGCTTTGCGGGAAGTCCTTATGATTCGGATGCCTTTGGCTGCTATGCGCCGGTCATTGTCAAGGCGATGAATAAAGCTTTTGAGGCTGCGGGCAGCAAATATTATGCGGTTGACGAAACAGATACGCCGGTGGAAGAACTGATTGATTGTTATGTCAACCATGGTTTGCCTGTTGTTTTTTGGGCATGTATTGATATGAAGCCGCCGATTGAAGGTCCGTCATGGAGGCTTTTAGAGGATGGTTCTGAGTTTTTATGGATTTCCAATGAGCACTGTATGGTGCTCTGCGGGGAGGATGATGAGAAATATTATTTTTACGATTCGTGGGAAAATCATGGTCTGACAGGTTGGGAGAAGCCGCTTGTCATTCGGCGGCATAAGGCTCAAATGAATATGGCTGTCGGAATCAGAGAACAAAAGTGCAAAAAATAAGGTCAAATGTATAAAAATATAGTGCATAAGTCCGGTTGGTGTGCTATATTAATATACAGGGCAAATATCCTTTAAATTATTATCGGAGTTGAAGAAAATGGGAAAATATTTTGGAACAGACGGCTTTCGCGGTGAGGCAAACGTGCAGCTTACAGTAGATCATGCTTTTAAAGTAGGACGTTATG
>OHGT01001092.1_pt1 | contig 13395 bp, 5 predicted proteins | sample 1567861 | NCBI WGS metagenome assembly OHGT01 (sample SAMEA3879533, study PRJEB24766) | human gut metagenome | biome: human-associated habitat; feature: feces | place: USA | collected 1985/1987 | reverse complement strand
TGGCTCAGCCAATATTGGGTACGTAGAGTCAATGAACAGGCATATGGTGCAACCACACCGGATAGAGGTTATGGTGGACACGATGAAGACCAAGGGCAGATGGGTGGTGTTAGTGCGTTGATGTCTTTAGGATTATTCAGTGTTCGAGGAACAGCAGCAGCCAAACCTATATATGAAATAACATCACCTGTTTTCGATGAAATCATTATTCATCTGGATAAACGTTATTATCCCGCTACTAATGCCGATAAGTTTATTATTCGGACTCATAATAACTCCGAACAAAATATGTACATAAACAAAGCCAGCCTCAACGGGAAAGGACTTGATACTTTCTGGTTCTCTCACGAAACATTCGCCAATGGTGGAGTCTTGGATTTGTGGATGAACTCGAAACCGAATACTAAATGGGGAAAGAAAGGTCTATTGAAGGAGTAGCGATTTTCCATTATTAATCAACCTCTCTAAATTAAAGATTGCCTCAATATTCAGAGCATTTCCGTAACTCTGAATATTGAGGCAATCTATATCTAAAAAAATTAATTTACCACTCCGGCGCTTCCTGCCCCAGCAAACTCTCCACAAAGAAATCGTGTATCTTATGCATCTCGAATGCTCCTCCCAGGCTATGTCCTTTTCCGGGCAGATAGAGTTGGTCGAAGTTCTTGTTAGCTTTCATCAATTCGCTTACTACCTGCAAGGTCGATGCAGGATCGACGTTATCGTCCAACTCGCCATTAATCAGTAGCAGCTTGCCTTTCAATCGCCAGGCATTATCCACATTGGAAGAGGCACTGTAAGATTCGTCTATCGGATAGCCCATCCATTGCTCGTTCCACCAGATTTTGTCCATACGGTTGTCGTGGCATCCACAGAGGGCAACCGCTGCTTTATAGAAATCGTTGTGGAAGAGCAGGGCAGCCATTGCATTTTGACCTCCGGCAGACCAGCCGTAGATACCTACACGATTTATGTCCATATAGGGGTATTGCTTGGCAGCAGCCTTTATCCAAGCGATGCGATCCGGAAATCCGGCATCTTTCAAGTTCTTCCAGCAGACATCATGAAAAGCTTTGGAACGGTTGGAAGTCCCCATACCGTCAATCTTTACAACGATAAAACCTAATTCTACTAAGCGTGAACAGAGATGGTCGGTAGCACGGAAGTATTTCTCAACATGGGAGTCGTGAGGACCTGCGTAAATCATCTCGACAACCGGATATGACTTGGAAGCATCGAAATTTGTGGGACGAAGAATCTTTCCCCAAATATCGGTTTTACCGTCGCGTCCTTTGGCATGAAAGACTTCGGGCATCTGCCAACCCGCAGCCGTCAATTCACTGATATCGCTTTTCTCTAGCCGGGCAATAACGGAACCATCAGTAGAACGGCGCAACACTGATGTATAAGGCATATCGGCACGAGAGTAGGCATCGACGAGGTATTTACGATCAGCAGAAGCCGTCACCTGATGATTGGCAGGTTCGGGGGTAAGATCCTTGAAGCCGGTACCATCCATATTAATGCGGCAATAGTGCAGGTGATAAGGATCCTCATCGGGATTGAAGCCGGAGGCATTGAAGTAAATCACCCGATTGGGCTCATCCACATAATCGACGTTGCGCACTACCCATTCTCCTTGAGTGATCTGACGCTTCACTTGTCCGTCATTACCCAAAAGATAGAGATGCCGCCAACCGTCACGTTCGGAAATCCAAAGCATCTCTTGTCCGTCGTTCAAATCTTTACGATAGCACTGGTAGTAATGGATGAAAGTGGGCGACTGTTCATCGGCCAAATGGGTAATTTTGCCATTCGAAGCATTGACTTCGCCCACGATGTAACGCTGATGCCCCCGTTGGTTGAACTCAAAGGTGAAAGCACGACTGTCATTACGCCATCCGGTAAGGTAAAGATCGAACTGATTCCTATAAAGGTCTGTATCAAGGGGTATCTGTTTACGGGTAGTCCAATCGAAGAGGACGGGCAGGGAGACGGGAATTACATCGCCCGGCTTTGCATAGTCGCGCCATTGTAGAATAGGTTGTACTTGAGTAGCGGGACGTGATTCAAGCAAGGGGATACGACGTTCCTGCACGTCGCGCACTTTCACGGTGGCAAGTTTACGGGAGTCGGGCGACCATATCAAGCGGTCACTATAACGATAACCTTGTGTACCATCGGTGGTGAGGGCAACAGGTTTACGAGGTTCTTTCCGCTCACGGACGTAGACGTTGTTATCCTGTATGTAAGCTTCCCAAAGGCTATCGGGTGAAGCTACTGTACGAAGTTTTGCATTATCGTCATTTCGCCATTCGTTGGTGTTCTGCTCTTTTGTCAATTCTTCGGCTAAAAGTTTGTTCTTTCCTTTGAGAAAGGCGGCAAGGCTTTTCTTGTCAGCAGCTTTTTCCTTGCGTCCGGTTTCGGCGTTCACCAGATAATAGACGGTACCGCCCGGTTCACGATTCTGATACCAGAAGTAGTGAGAATCACGAAGCCAGTTGGGACGTACCCCCGGTGAGTAGACGCGATTCTCGAGTTTCAGGATGGTGTCGGCACGCTGATAATCAGCTTTCGTAAGCTGAGCTTCAAGAGTAGTTGAAGACACCAGCCCCAAAAGCAAGATTATAAGATTCTTTTTCATGTATAGAACATTTTAGATATTAACGTTTAGCAGTTATCGTTGAAAAAACGGCACAAAAGTAAGACTTTTTTCTTATTGAGAAAACAGGGAAAAGAGAGTTGTATAGCTTATTCAGCTAAAATAGACATCTCTGCTCCCGAAGCATAATCCTGTCCGCTCTGTTCGCTCAGCGCAGTAAAGCGGATATAGCGTGCTTTAACGGGCTTGTCAAAGTTTACAATCTTCTCCTTGCGATTCTTTTCAAAGCTACCTTTTGCTACCGGATCGCTCCACGTTTTTCCATCCATACTCGTTTGGATACTGTAATTCTTGACATTACCATTGTCGCTATCCTGACGGGGCAGATAGGTAAATCCTTTGATGGCTCTCACCTCTCCTGCATCCAAGTCAATCCAATGCGGATATTTAGCCATTGTAACCGAATACATAGTATGCCAGATAGTACTTGGATCATCATCTACCAGATTGGCAGCTTCACCGCCATCGGTTTCCTGACTACTGGCATTCATTACTTCTACCTGCAATTTTTCTATCTTATTGAAAGTCTGCGTATATTTAATCTTAGGTGTAGACTTGAACCAGGCTGTAACAACACCTCCGTCGCGCATAGGGATAGGAGCAGTATATTGTTGAACCTTTTTGCTCTTTCCTGCCATATAACAAATTTCTGCATCAGGACGGATAGAGGCAAACGAAACATTCCCCATCTTATCGCGAACAATACTTAACGGAATTTCTCCATCGCCACTTACTTGTGCAGCTGCAATCAGATTATGACTAGCCGGACGAATAATAAATCCGAATGAATGCTGCCCGGCAAATACCCGGTCTTCTACTAACGGACCTCCTTGTCCACAACTGTTTCCACCCAGACCAGTAACAGCCAGATCTAAATGCAAATAGGTATCGTTAACCGCCGGAAGTTGATAGGGATGCCCTGCCAACACCATATCTACAGCCGAATATTGCAGAGGGGCTACAGACATACGGTTGGTAGCGATAAACTGCGCACCACCGCCATTACTGTTAGTCAGTGCACACCAGCGCACATCTTCGTGGTTAGAGATATCCTGCGGTTTGGGGAAGTTGACAAACTCGTCAGCTACCTTATTCTGATGGATTTCGATGAACTGTCCTGTCTTGCGGTCGGGATAATTCTCGATAGGGCCACGGCCATAATATATAAAGTTCTCATATCCTCCGGGCACTTTCATCAGATACCCCAAACGGGGCAATACCAAGCTGGAACGATTCGAAGTGATACCGGCTTGCAATTCGATAGAGCCGTCACGGTAAACGGTCCATATTTGGTTGGTGGTAAACTTGAAGTCATCCTCACCGAATTTCTGGTCGGTCAGTTCTTCTATCTTGTTCTTGCCGCTGGAAGTTCCACCAAGAATTTTTGCAGCATTCGGTGCTTGCGATTCTACAGTAAACGCAAGGACGACTGCGCCGTCTGCACGCTGCATCACATTGCTCTGAGTAGTTTTATGCTTCAAGTTATGCAGTCCGTTTTCAAACCAAGCTGTATATGCCCAGTTATCATTATTGGTAAACGCACGGAAAGCATCGAGTTGCGGACCGTTTCCATCAGCAATAATCGTTTCGCCCTTGTAATTCAGACTATAAATGGTTCCGGTCTGCATATCAAAGCGAGCTTCGAAGCCATCGCCCTTGATGGTAGTAAAGCGCTGGTCGGCCTTATCCAATGATACATTTCCGGCAGCAGCAGTTACCGCAGACATACTTGGCAGGCCTGTTGCTTGCTTCAAAGCAATCTGTTCTTCGGCCATTGTATAACCTTTCTCTGCCCAAGGTTCTGTTTCTTTCAGTTGGAACTGAACTTTCACAAAGTATTCAGCTTCGGGTTTCAAAGTCTGATAGTTATAAGGAACCTGAACAGTAACACGGCTACGGGGAGCAACTTGTCCTATTGCCAACAAACCGTCCTTCACTTCTATCCCATTCTCGTAAAGCGACCAACGTACCTGATAGTCGGACAAATCCTTGAAGTAGTATTTATTGAAGATCTCGAAGCTGCCTTTCTCTACATCCAATGCTTTCACACCGATATGTTGGTATACCTTCTTCACCTCATAGTATTGGGGTTTCGGTTCAAGATCACCGAAGACAATACCGTTCATTACAAACTGTCCGTCATTGGGGGTATCGCCAAAGTCGCCACCATAAGCCAGATAACGTTTGCCATCCGGTGTATAGTTGTACATGGATTGGTCTACCCAGTCCCAGATAGCACCACCGCAGAAGAAGTTAGTCGATTCGATGGCATCCCAGTAGTCTACCAGGTTACCACAGGCATTACCCATAGAGTGGGCATACTCTGATATATGGAACGGATACTTAATGTCATATTTACCTTTTACAGCTTCACGTGTCCATGCAATAGAGGGGTACTGATTAGAACCCATATCCACAATATCATTATTTCGTTCATACTGTACAGGACGAGAGAGGTCGAAAGCTTTCAGTGCATTATAAGCCGTAACAAAGTTCTTACCCGGCCCAGCTTCATTACCTAATGACCAGATAACGATAGACGGATGATTAACAGTACTGTGTGCCATCTCCATAACGCGGGCTACATGTGCACTCTCCCACTCTACAGGATGTGACAATGAAGCTTTTCCATAATAATATTCGTGAGATTCGAGATTTGCTTCGTCTTCGAGATAGATGCCGTATTTGTCACATAAGTAGTACCAGTAAGGATCATCGGGATAATGAGAATTACGGACATGATTAATATTCGCTCTTTTCATCAGCATAACTTCCTTCTCCATCATTTCGCGCGTGATGGCATGCCCTACACCCGGATTAGATTCGTGACGGTTCACACCTTTCAGTTTGGCAGTTTTGCCATTGATATAATAGTAACGTCCTGCCAATCCGAATTCATCGGCAGCAGCAGGAGTATCTTTTATCTCTACTTTGCGGAAACCTACATACGTGGAAATCACTTCTATAGTACGTCCTTTCTTATCTTTCAACTCTCCTACCAATGTATAGCGATATGGTTTTTCGGCTGACCACAGTTTAGGAGCTTTCTGAGTAAGTACGGCCTGACATGAGATTATCTCATCTTTACCTACCGGATTAATAGTGGCAGTTGCAGCACCGGAAGCTACCAGCGTATTTTCATCAGAATACAATTTATTGGCATACAGCGAGTAGACCATGCTATAGCCTTTAGCCTCTTTCTTATCTGCATTACGGATATCGGCTTTAATAGATAATGTACCTTCGTCAAAAGTTGCATTCAAGTCCGGCGTTACCACCCAGTCGCGTACATATACTTTCGGAACAGAGGTCAATGCCACTGTGCGGAAGATACCCGGTAGGCGGAACATGTCCTGTGCCTCGAGGAACGAGCCGTCGGAACTGCGATAGACCTCGGCAGCAACCACATTCTTGCCTTTTACTAAATAAGGAGTGATATTGAAGCTTGCCAGATTACGGGAATTCTTGGAGAAACCAACGTATTTTCCGTTTATCCAAAGATAAAAGAAAGAGTCTACTCCGTCGAAGTTGATAAATATTTCACGTCCATCCCAACCTTCGGGCACGGTAAAGTCCCGGCGGTAGGAACCTACTTCGTTGCGGTCTTTGAATGTGGTCCAATGTGTGGGTGGGGTGCGCATTACTCCACCACGCCAGTCATCCACAGCCACTTTATGCTGGAAGATAACCGGTTGATTGACATAGATCGGTGTACCATACTTCAGTGTTCCGTCTTTCTGAACACCGTAGATATTCCAGTTGGAAGGGACGGGTATGTTATCCCATCCATTCACATCATAATCCGTTCGATAAAAATCTTTCGGACGTTTGTCGGGGTCGGATGCCCAATTGAACTTCCAGTCACCATTAAGACTCATCCAATATGCACTATTCTCGGGCAATACCTTACGAGCAGTAGTTACATCGGAGAAAGAGTAAAAAATAGCATGAGGTTGTTCTTTGTTCAAAGCAAGTCGTTCGGGAGATTCCCATTCTTTGCCATCGGGTGCTTCAATAGCGGCATACTGATAGCCTTTTAACAGATTGCCACCTTCAGCCGCTACCGGCAAAATTAAGGCACTAAGAAGCAGTGCACTAAGAAATTTCTTCATAAGATTGATTAGTTATTAAGGTTATATATCTGCAAAAGTATCAGTTTTAAGGAGAGAATAAAAATAAGGCATGCTTTTTTAGCATACCTTATATTATTACAGACATCGGTCTGTGAATGAACCTTATTTCTTAATCACTGAACACAAAGTGCTAACTACTTGCTCAAAATAAAGTCGACCACGGGTTGAGGGTTGTCAAGACTATGCGGATGGTGGTCGCATCCCGGTTTTATTATCAGTTCTACAGTTCCACCCATTGCCAGGTAACGATCGCGTATCACCATCATATTCTCCTCAATAGGAACACTCCGGTCGCTATCTCCGCAAACACTGATAATAGGCACGCCTGCTTTAGCCAACGGCTCTAGATTATCGATAGGATTACCGTCAAAACGGTCAATGGTCTCTTCCGTCAGATTCCATTCTTTCAATAAAGTGTTCCATGCCCCTTTATGGAGTTTTTTCAAACAAGTGAATACATCGCTAAGTGGGGCATCAAGATAAAGACATGCAACATTCTTCGGATTTCGAGATCCCCAGATAACTGAGTAGAGTCCTCCCCGGCTAAAACCTTCCATTACTACTTTAGAAGAAAGCCCGTGATTCTCCACCATCGTCTTGTAAAAGCGATTGCCTAATCCGATAGCCTTAGGACTAGCATAATCATTGGTGACATCCAAGTAAGCTACGTGGAAGCCTTTTTCCAACAACGCTATATCCACACTGGGAAACGCGTCGAAAAAAGCCGGACGCCATATCCACGGATTGCCGGAAGCGGCTTTCTTAGGAGCGACAACTATAGCATCCCGTCCCTCGAATTTGAAATCATATCGGTCTCCCCCATGCCATTTACTCTTAGTACCAGGAAAGGTTTGAAAAACTTGCTGCTTCGATTCACGAGGCAATTGCTTCCAACTTACAGAATGGAAAGAGTGAGGTGGCAAAGCAAGTGTTACTTTTTGGTTTCCGACTTCCAGGGTAATTGTTTCATCTGCATCAGTTACATTGGCAACAATCACACTGACAGTACCATCCGGATTTACAAAAGCCAGCATATTCTTATCCGACGGAGTTTCCAGCATGTAAGCACCAGTCTGTACAAAATGTCCCAAATGTTTCATCAGATAGAACTCCGGATTATACGTAACAGTACGAGTCTTCTTGTCGATGGACACCATTGAATTCTGATTCCATCCCCAAGGGCTGATGCCCGGAGAAGGAAGAATCATATTCCAATAATGATATGAATTGATACCGTTGCTGAAATAATGCTTCATCAGGTTCCAGGTATACTCGGCATAGTCCCATGAATTAGCTCCGTTACCACATTCCGTTTCGGTTTGCATCAACTTCATTTGAGGGTATTCACGATGAATAGTCGGAATAGCCTTTTTGCCGTCCCACTGGAATCCCACGCCTTTGATATATTTGGCAGCTTGCTCATCTTGCAAAGCTACACGCACATAATCCGGATTAGCCGTATTGATGGTTCCAAAATAGATATCAGTTTTGATGTTTTCTCTTTCGAAGGTAGGTCCCAGATAATGTCCCAGGAAAAAAGTCAAATCTTCCGTACGCCATTTGCAGCTGGGAAATACTTGATTGGAACAAGGTTCATTCTGAACATGAATACATTCCAGTGGCAATCCTTCCGCCTCATAGGCTTTAATGAAACGCGCAAAATAATTGGCATAAGTCTTCAGATATCCTTCTTCCATCCGGAAACCGGTACTGAATTCTGCGATAGCTTCCGAAGGTGCAAGCCCATTCACATCTTTTTCGCCGGAAGGACGAATGGCAGAAGCATAATGATTGTTCGTCTTCATCCACGCCGGCGGACACCAAGGCGAAGCCCAGATACGCAGGTTAGGATTAATTTGACGGGCAGCTTTGATGTAGGGAATCAGTATATATCTATCCCGATCAATATTGAAGTTCACCAGATTAAAGTCACCCGCCACATCAGCGGATGAATAAAAGCTCATAGCAAAGTCATTCGCCCCCATCGGAAGACGACAATACTCAAAACAAGCTCCCTCTTTTCCAAAGATAGCTTTGAGGACATTCTCTCTGGCTTCAGCAGACAAAGCATTCAGTGCATCCCACCCCATTTCATTGAAGCATCCGCCTATACCTGTAATCTGTTGCAAACGTTTAGAGGTATCAAGAACAATCTTGTTTTCCGCATCTTTCCGTACAGTTTTCACTTTCTGCTGAACCCACGGAGCTGACTGAGTAGTAGAATACCACTCTATTTTCTGTGCGGAAACATTTCCGCACAGAAATAGCAATACGATCAAATTAATAAACCGCATAGGCTATCTTATTTTCTCTGTTGCACCATCTGGATGCTTCCGTCTTCATTGTAGAAAAGTTTGTCTGCACAAATAGAACGGAGCCAGTCATGCTGTGATAAAGCGCTGTTATGATAGAAAGCAAACCATTGACCTTTGAATTCAACAATCGAACCATGATTGGTATAGCTATCAGTGGGTTCCATATAGATACCCATGTGCTTCCACGGACCAAGCGGGTTGTCACTAATGGCGTAACGCATACGGTTGTCACCTGCTACTCCGTCATTCCAGTTATCATCATGATTATCGGAGTAAGAGAGGTAATATTTACCATTATATTTATGTACCCAACTTGCTTCGTGGAAATCTTCCAGTCCTTCCATCTTCTGCATCGGACCGTCAAGTTCCATCATATTGTCTTTCAACTTACCACCTTTGCAAGTGCCACCGCCACCATGATAGATATAAGCCTGACCATCATCATCTACAAATACACAAGGGTCGATCATCGGATCCATTCCTTCAATATAGCCTTGCACTGTAAAGTTGGCAGCAGGTTCCTTACTGGTAGCCACACCGATTTTCCAGCTATCATTCCAGTCTGTTTCACTGGGATGCGGGAAGTAGAAATAATACGTTCCATCCTTGTATGCACAGTCAGGTGCCCACATGAATCCGCCTTCTTTACGTCCCCAAGGCACTTGAGATGAATTCAGTATCTCACCATGATCTTTCCAATTCACCATGTCATCGGTAGAAAATACGTGATAGCGGTCCATCAAGTCACAACCACGAGGAGGCGCAATATCATGAGAAGCATACACATACAAACGTCCATCCTCCCATACGTGAGCTGAAGGATCGGCTGTGTACATGTGCGTAATAAAAGGATTAGGTGCCATACTGTCGATAGTCACCTCTTCTTGGGTAGAATTGCTCTTTGAAGAATGGCAAGATGCCATCATTCCGGCAAAACAAAATACCAGTACAGGATAAAAATACTTTTTCATAAACTAATGTGTTTTAATATTGACAATAAATTGTATTCATTCTATCTTCTGATTGATAGCCACTTCCTTCTGCAAACGAATATCAGCAGAAGAAGCACCTACCATGATAGTGTAGTTGCCTGAAGGATATACAAACTTGGCTTGGCCCTCATCCCAGTAACGAAGCAGGTCTTTCCGTAGCTTGATTTGTACCTGCCGGTTCTCGCCACTCTTCAAAGTGATACGTTCAAATCCCTTCAGTTCCTTTATCGGCATCACTTCATCGCGACCGGGCAGCTTCACATAAGCTTGTGCAACTTCATCGCCGGCCCGCTTACCTGTATTCTTCAGTCGGAAAGACAATGTGATTTCTTTCTCGCCATCACTAACCTGAAGATCGGAATACTTGAAGGAAGTATAACTTAAACCATAACCAAAAGGATACAATACATCCCCTTTAAAGTATTTGTATGTACGTCCTTTCGTTATATCATAATCATCAAATGCAGGAAGTTCGTCCAGACTCTTGTAATAAGTCAATGGTAAACGTCCGCCCGGATTATAGTCACCAAACAAAACTTCGGCAACAGCAGTACCGCCTTGTTCACCCAGATACCAGGCATTGACAATAGCAGGGATATGCTCGTTCATCCAGTTCACAGCCAAAGAGCTTCCGGCAACCAATACTACTACGATATTTGGATTCACTTTATAAATTTCCTGTAAGAATTCACGTTGGTCAGCGGGTAATTGAATATCATAACGGTCCTGTCCTTCACGTTCTATGGACTTATTGATTCCCAGTACGGCAACCACCGTTTCACATTCACGTACAGCTTTACCGGCTTCGCCATACAAGTCAAGACGGGTCTTTTTCTCTACTTGCGGCACTCTCCATTGTAATTTGGCAATGGCGTAATCGCGGTTATCATAATACTCGGCTTTCAATTGGTAATCCTTTCCAGCTTCCATATACATAGATACGGAATCTATTCTGACCGCATGACCATTCCACGAATCAATCACCAGTTTGTCATCAATGCTCAGGCGACAACCATCGTCCGAAGTGAAATTAAAAGTATATTCCCCGGATACTGTAGGACGGAGTTTTCCGGTCCAACGGATAGACAGGGGAGATTTGGGCAAGAACGGATCGGGAGCCTGATTAGCCGGTTCAAAATTAATCCAGCTTTCTTTTCGGACTTTAGGGGTACCCTGCAAACGGGTATTTTCATAATACTCGGCTTGCAAACCTTCCGGGAAGTTAGCACCTTGAATCAATTCCATTCCATCAGCTGCTGATTTCCAGGGGGCATAAACCACTTTCACATCCTTGCCTACCCGAGCCTTGATACCTTCGACAATAGAAACGGGTGCCATCACCGGCGAACCACTGTAATCGCCAAATTCACAACTACCGGCATTGATGCCTACCACTGCTATAGATTTTATCTTTTTCTCATTGAGCGGCAACATGTTCTTTTGATTCTTCAACAGAACAATGCACTGGCGAGCCGCATCCAATGAAACCTGTTGGTGTTCTTTGGAACCAATTACCGACGGAGATATGCGAGTATAAGGGTTTTGCTCACCACTATCAAACAATCCTAACTTCATGCGTGCCGTTAATACCCGGTAAGCTGCCGAATCAATATCAGCATCGGTCACCATACTCTGGCGATAGGCATTCTGCAAAGGAAGATCATAGACATCATCACCGCACTCCAAATCCAGACCGGCTTTAATGGATAAAGTAGCTGCCGCCTCTTTTGTCTTGACATATTTATGAGCGTCTACCAGCAAAGAAGGGCCACCGCAATCGGACACGACATAGCCATCGAATCCCCAATCTTGGCGCAATACTTTAGTCAATAGCCAGGGATTGAGCGTACAAGGAACATCATTAATTGCATTATAAGCAGACATGATAGAAGCCGCTTTACCATCTTTTACACAAGCTTCGAATGCCGGAAGATAGTATTCACGCAGTTGCTTCTCCGAAATCTGCGGATTACAAACAAAGCGGTTATGCTCTTCATTGTTAGCTGCAAAATGTTTGGGAGTGGAGACTATCTTCAGATAACGGGCATCGTCTCCTTGCAATCCTTTTACAAAGGCAGTTCCCATAACGCCACTTAGGTACGGGTCTTCACCGTAAGTCTCAGGCGTACGTCCCCAGCGCGGATCACGTGCCATATTGACGGTGGGCGACCAGAAAGTCAGCAAATCACTGAACTGGCTCTTTTGCTCCCTGCCTTGGTCCAACTCATTCCAACGGGCACGAGCCTCATCGGAAATAACCGTAGCAATACGTTGCAACAAGGTAGGATTCCAAGTAGCTGCAAAACCGATGGCCTGCGGGAAAACAGTGAAGCGTCCCGGACGGACTACCCCATGCAAGGCTTCGTTTCCATGGTAATACTTCGGGATATCCAAACGAGATATTCCCGGAGAAGTAGCACGCAATAAACTGATTTTCTCTTCGACCGTCAAGCGTGATAATAAGTCCATTACACGTTCGTGAGTCGTTGCTTTTTCATTTTTGTATAGCTCCTGAGCCTGTGCCGGATGGGCACAAGTCACCAGGGCCAGTACTCCTGACAATACAATCTTCTTAAATGTTTTCATGGTTAAATTTAACTATTACCTATGCCTAAAAATTATTTTCCAGCTGAGGGGGGAACTACATCCATCGAGCTGCCCCAAGCTTTATTCGCTTTATTACCCATCACCAAAACTAATTTACCTCCGTCCTTTATATCGTCGTGGCTGAACCAAGGCTTATTCCACTCCTTGCCATTCAACGTTGCGGACTGTATATATTTGTTTTCATCGGATGCGCCTTGTGCCTCGATCTCGAAGACTTTTCCGTTACTAAGAGTTACCTTGGCGTTTGTAAACAACGGACTACCTATGTTGTAAGCAGGGAATCCCGGAGTTACCGGATAGAATCCCAATGAAGAGAAGACAACAAATGCTGACATACCACCACCGTCTTCATCACCCGGCACACCCATCAAGTCGTTGCGGAACCAAGTCTTCAATAACTGGCGGATACGTTTCTGTGTTTTCCACGGCTGACCGGCATAGTTATATAAATAAGGAATATGCAAGCTGGGTTCATTGGCCATTGAGAACTGACCCACATTACCAGTATGGTCAGGTATTTGAGCATAGAATTCATACTTGCCACGTCCTAACGGTTCACGGAAAGTCTGGTCCAAATTAGCGATGAACTTTTCATTGCCTCCCATCAGATCAATCAAATCGGCTACATTGTGAGGAACATCCCAACGATATACCCAGCCGTTGTTTTCACCATAATATTCACGGGC
>OHGT01001089.1_pt1 | contig 13428 bp, 9 predicted proteins | sample 1567861 | NCBI WGS metagenome assembly OHGT01 (sample SAMEA3879533, study PRJEB24766) | human gut metagenome | biome: human-associated habitat; feature: feces | place: USA | collected 1985/1987 | reverse complement strand
CAACGTGGGGAAGACCATGTATTCCTCGACGTGACACACAAAGACCCGGAAGAGACGAAGAAGCACTTCCCCAATATCTATAAGAAATGTCTCAGTCTCGGCATTGATATTACCAAAGATTACATCCCCGTGGCACCCGCAGCACACTATCTCTGTGGCGGTATCACGGTCGATCTGGACGGACAATCCAATATCCGCCGCCTGTATGCGTTAGGAGAATGCTCCTGCACAGGTCTGCACGGAGGCAACCGTCTGGCTTCCAACTCGCTGATAGAAGCGATTGTCTATGCCGACGCTGCCGCCAAACATGCGCTCAGTGTATTGGAACGTTATGACTTTAACGAAGATATCCCCGAATGGAACGACGAAGGAACCATCTCCAATGAAGAACGTGTACTGATTACCCAAAGTATGAAGGAAGTTAACCAGATCATGGAAGCATACGTTGGCATTGTCCGCAGTAATACCCGATTGATACGTGCATGGAACCGACTGGACATCCTCTATGAAGAAGCCGAACGGCTGTTCAAGAGTAGCAAGGCTACCCGCGAATTGTGCGAATTGCGCAACATGATCAATGTGGGGTATCTCATCACAAAACAGGCTATGGAACGTAAAGAGAGTCGAGGCTTGCATTACACGATTGATTATCCGCATAAGAAAGATTAACAGGAACATTCCACAACTTACAAAGTGTAAGTAGAATATTAAAAAACGCGTAAAAAGAACGATTACCTTGTTCTTTTTACGCGTTTTTAGTCTTTTATACCTATCTCATATCACATTCCTAACATGCAAGTCTATAAACACAGGATTTCACAGCTATTCCCGAATATTTATTCTTTTTATTAAATTACAGGCTGGATTTATTGTCTTTTAATTATTATATTGTATTTTTGTGCCATCATCCTATTTGCCACAGATATGGCAAATATAAAAACATGAAAGCATGGGAAAATTCAAACTACCAATCTTTTTGCTCATCCTTATAGGGATATCCGTAAACAATCTCAAAGGACAAACAACAGCGTATTCAAACTGGTACAAAGTGTATAATGATACATTGCAGGGCATAAATATGGAAAAAGCCCTACACTTTCTACAAGAAAAAAAGCTAAAACCCCACCGGCAAGTCATCGTGGGTATCATCGATTCGGGTATAGATACGACCTCTATCGATCTAGCACCCGCACTTTGGCGTAATCCAAAAGAAAAAATCGACGGAAAAGACAATGATAAAAACGGATACGCGGACGATTTGCACGGATGGAACTTTCTCGGAGCTAAAGACGGGACATTCAACATGACCAGTGCCGGAACTGAAGAGTACCGCGAATTCAAACGGTTATATCCCAAATATAAAAATATCGATCCGGCAGATATACAAGATACTACTGAATATGCCTACTACGAAAAGATGAAAAAGAAGGCGGGTATCATGAGTTATATAAAATATGTGGGTTATACGGCCGCAAAAGACCAAGCATATCAGCTGATAGATTCTGTGTTGACTACTATTCCCGGAATAAATATAGACACACTTACAGTCAATGGATTAACTCATCTTCCTATTGAAGATCCGGCATGGGGCAACGCCTGCCAAACACTTTTTGTCGATATGTTCAAGAGTGGAAAAAAATCATTATGGAAAGATGTTCATAAGCAACACCGCAACACATTTGCCTTGATGCAGAAAAGATTATATGGTATCGAGCATGATGCTGACAAAAGGTTATTAATGGGCGACGACTTAAAAAATCCTTCAGACCGTTTTTACGGAAATTCGTTATTACAAGCAGAAGGATGCGACCATGGTACTTTCGTTGCAGGAGTGATTGCCGGACAAGGAATCAATAATGCTGCCATTACCGGTGTCTGGCCTCAAGCGCGGTTGATGATCATACGTGCCGTTCCTGACGGTGACGAATACGACAAAGACATTTCAACCGCTATCCGTTATGCAGTAGATAATGGCGCTAAGGTTATAAACATGAGTTTAGGAAAATACACCTCACCCGATGCCGACATGGTAAATGAGGCTATTGAATATGCTCTCAAAAAAGACGTACTTATCATCCAAGCGGCAGGCAATAACAAACGGAATATCGATCTCATCACCTATTTTCCTTCAGCAAAGGATGCGCAAGGAAAAATATTCCCTAATTACTTGAGAGTCGGTTCTTCTGACAAGAAAGGGCAACTAAGTCAGTTTTCCAACTATGGAGCAAAAGAAGTAGATGTATTCGCTCCTGGAGAAGAAATCACCTCGGTAACGGTAGGCAACAAATACATGGTATCACAAGGAACCAGTATAGCCACCCCCATAGTAAGTGGTGTAGCGGCAATGTTACGTGCCCATTTCCCAAAGCTGACGGCCACACAAATCAAAGAGATATTAATAAAGAGCGTTCGTCCGGCTGACAATTTAAAAGATCGTTGTACAAGCGGAGGAATCATTGACGCACTACAAGCAGTCAAATTAGCAACCGAATATAAAAAGAGATGAGAAAAAACACTGTCATAGGTTTTATAGGCCTGCTGTTTTGCTTATGCATACAAGCACAAGGAACATCCACATCGGTAAACAGTACTGTAAACGATGTGGACTGGGCACGTGCTGAAAAATTTTCCTCTGATGCACTGGAGCAATATATAAAAGGCAAAAGACCTTATCCCAACTGGATTGAAGGTAGTTCTTATTTTTACTATAATGTAAAAGAAGATAATGGAGTTTCTTACTATCTGGTTAATGCCAAGAATGGTAAAAAACGCAATATGATAAAGGATAACCTGCAATTCGTGCAACAATATGCAAGAATCACGGGTGACACACTTGACGCAAGGAATATACAGCTTTACGGGTATCAATTTAAGAAGAATGACTTCAACCGCTTTTATCTTGATAAGAAAGGAAAGTCTATGGTGTATGACATGCGCACCGGAATACTGACACAGATAAAGGCAGAAAACAAAAAGAAGGAACGCCCTGTTCTCAAACCATCGTACCATAGTTCTGACTCACTCTTCACTATGTTGGGATGCGGATATGACCTCTATATACGTAACAACCGTACAGGAATCATACACCGTCTGACAAAAGACGGTAAAGAGGATGCGTCCTATACTTACCGTTGCTCTAAAGACACAATAGAGTCTAACACCAAAGGATTCTGGCTGGGACACCGTTATGTCTGCCTAATGCAGGATATGAGTGAAGTAAAAGAAATCAGCCTTATCAACTCCCTTGCACGGCAACGTCCGACGACAAATACCTTCAAGATGCCTATGCCCGGTGATGCCGGAGTGCGTCAATACCGTATGTTTTGGTATGATGCCGACCATGAACAAGGGAAGATGCTACCGATTGGGAAATATCCTGACCAAGTAGTAACTTTGGACTATTTCCGTTCTCCCGAAGCTCTTTTTTTCATGCGCAGAAGCCGTAAGGGTGATAAAATACCTTTGCCGTATCAACGTGACAGATGGCACAGTCACTGAGCTTATCTCGGAAGAATGTGCTCCGCACATCAACTTGACCCTATCGGGCTATCGCATTATAGAAAAAGGAAAATATTTCATTTGGTGGTCGGAACGTACAGGAAAAGGTAACTATTATCTGTACAATAGTGACGGACGATTACTAAACCGCATTACACATGGTGATAACCTCGTAGCAGGCAGTATCGTACATATAGATACCTTACGAAGAAATATCATTTTTGCCGGATATGGTAACGAACCTGATACTAACCCTTATTATACCTTTTATTATAAGGCCGATTTTGACGGAAAAAAACAAACGCTGCTCACTCCGGGAAACGGTAACCACGAATTAACCCTGTCCGACAACCAACGATATGCCATCGATACATATTCACGTATGGACTTGGCGCCTGTAATGAATGTATTGTCTATCGACCGTCCCACACAATATTTTGAGGTAAATCGCATGGACGACAGCCTGTTGCGAAAAGCAGGATGGCAGCCGCCTTTGCTGTTAAAGTTGAAAGCGGCCGATGGGAAAACAGATCTTTACGGACTCATGTATCTACCGTCTCAACTGGATAAGAACAAAAAATATCCTATTATCAGCAATGTGTATCCCGGTCCCCAAGATGACCAGATTCCGCAATCATTCACACTTGACGATAATGGTAACCAATCACTGGCTGAGCTTGGCTTTATAGTCATCAATGTGGCTCCACGTGGAAGTTCTCCTTTGCGTGGACACGATTTCTATAACTTCGGCTACGGTAATCTGCGTGATTATCCGTTGGCTGATGATAAAAGCGTAATTGAGCAGTTAGCAGAGAAATACCCGTTCATCGATCTTAACCGTGTGGGTATTTACGGACACTCCGGAGGAGCATTCCAGACAGTAGCCGCCATCCTCACTTATCCCGACTTTTATAAAGTAGCGGTAGCTGCTTCGGGCAACCATGACAACAATATCTATATCCAATGGTGGGGAGAAGCATTTCACGGACTGACCGAGAAGACTGATCCAAAGACTGGAAAAACGGTATTTTCCACCAAGATTCCGACTAATATGGAACTGGCAAAGAACTTAAAAGGCCATCTGATGCTTATCACCGGCGATGTAGATAAGAATGTCCCGCCTTCATCTACCTATCGTCTGGCAGACGCTCTGATAAAAGCCAACAAACGTTTCGATATGTTTATCCTGCCGGGGAAAGACCATGGAGTAATGTGTCCCTATTATCAGAATTTGATCCGCTACTACTTTGTAGAGAATCTCATTCAACCGGTAAAGCAACATATTGATATCATCAATCATAATTAACCCTAACTCAAAAAGCTTATGAAGTATCAGAAAACATTCAAAGCATTCGTGTTTGTCTGTCTCTGTTGCATGGCTACAATCCTGTTCGCTCAAAAGCCGCAAGGCGATGCGACCATTCTAGTGAAAGTAACCATTGTAGACGTAGACAAGAATCCCTTGCCCGGTGCAACAGTAAAAGTTACCGGTAAGGCACAGGGAGTAGTGGCTAACGACCAAGGAGAAGTTTCTCTGTGGGAAGACCGGAACACCCAGATTGAATTTAAGTATGTGGGTATGAAACCGCTATTCATGCGAGTAACCAAGCCACTGTCCGGCTATATCACATTAGAAGATGAAACCTCCGAACTGGATCAGGTAGTAGTCACCGGATACCAACGTACGACCAAACGCCGTACTACCGGTTCACTGGCAACACTGACAGCCAAAGACCTGAAAGGAGCCCCTACAGCCAATTTGGATATGTTGATGCAAGGAAAAGTTGCCGGAATGGACGTGAAAGCTGTTTCCGGTCGCCCGGGAGAATCGGCCAAAATACGCATTCGTGGTACAAACACAATTACAGGTAATGCAGAACCATTGTGGGTGGTAGACGGGGTACCTTTGCAGAAAGATATTCCAAGCATCGAGACCAACCGTATCAAAGCCGGTGATTTCAATGATATCTTTTCTACAGGTATTGCCGGAATCAACCCTAGTGATATAGAATCAATAACTGTATTAAAAGATGCTTCAGCAGCCGCTATTTACGGCTCACGCGCAGCAGGTGGTGTCATTGTAGTAACTACAAAACGAGGGCAAGAAGGAAAAATGCGTATCAACTATTCCACTAATGTCTCAATAGTAACGAGCCCTTCGCGCAATGCTAATTTAATGAATGCAAAAGAGAAGTTGGCATGGGAACAGGAATTATGGGATGAATTCTCAGCCGCAGGATATGCTTCTGGAGGATATTATCCGGTGATTGGTGCAGTAGGAATGATACGCTCCGGTTACGGGAAATATGCGGGAATGACCACAGCCCAACAAGATGCGGAAATAGAACGATTGGGCAAGCACAGTACTGATTGGTTTAAAGAACTATTCCAGAATTCTATTTCACAAAGTCACAATCTGTCTCTCTCGGGAGGTACGGACAAAAACTCTTATTATGTATCAATGGGATATTCAAAGAATAATGGGTTAATGAAGAAAACAGACTATGACCGTTACAATGTCAGTGCTAAGTTAGATATGAAACCAAATCGGCGAGTAAAATTAGGGTTAACAGCCGACATGAGTATGCAACATTCTAACTCTCCGTCATTAAACGTAGACCCCTTCAAATATGCTTATTTCGCTAACCCATATGAACAGATATACAACGAAAACGGATCTTACGCGGCTGACAATACTTACTATGCAATGCGCCATGCAAACGGTAGTTATGATACCAAACTACCAAAAGATGGATACAATATCTTCCGTGAAATTAATGAGACATCCAACAAGACTAAGAATTTGGCTGCTTCATTGATAGCTACTATGAGTGTTAATATCTTGGATAATCTTTCTTTTGAAGGACTAGCTTCCTATGGTTATGTGATGAATACATCAGACAACATTAACGGAAAAGAGACCTATGCTGCATGGATGGACCGTCCTTTCGATTCGAGTAACGATGCTTCTACTCGTACCTATGGCTCTATCACACAAACTTCAGCATATAACACCAACTACAACCTACGCGGACAATTGCACTATTTCAATACCTTTGCCAAAGATCATTACATTAGTGCCTTGTTAGGATCTGAAATACGTGGTCAATATGCCAAGAGTATCTATGAGAAGCGTTACGGATATGACCCCGTGTCCGGCAATTCATCCATGCCCGTCTATCCGCAAGGAACAGACATCGAATACAGCAAGCTCGTTTCGTATGCTTCTATTATGGACCAACTTTCAGGGCAGAGTATTGTTGAAGATGCTTTTGCTTCGTTTTACTTTTCACTCGATTATGTATTCAAACAACGTTACATACTTAGTCTGACCGGTAGAACTGATGGTTCCAACAACTTTGGTAGTGATGAACAGTTCAATCCTACTGGATCTATCGGACTTTCGTGGAACGTAGATCAAGAAGAATTCATGCAGCCTCTGAAACACATTATCAGTAGCCTTTCAGTCCGCGCGGCATTCGGTTATACAGGAAATATTAACAAAAGTGTCTATCCGCAATTAGTGATGGACTATTCTACATCTTTCCGAAAAGCAGATGACGACAATTACCGTATGGGATACATCAAAAATGCACCGAATCCGACATTGCGTTGGGAGAAAACACGAGACATGAAAGTATCTGTAGATATTGGATTCTTCAATGACCGATTACGCCTGCAAGGTGAACTTTACGACCGCCGTACTCGAGATGCAGTAACAGGCGTTCCTGTACCTTACACTACCGGTTTCTCAGATCAAAGTTACAATACTTCCGAGTTGCTGAATCAAGGAGCTGAAGTAACCGTAAGTGCACAAATCCTGAAAACAAAAGATTGGAGTGCATCTATCAGTGCCAATATGGCGTATAATCGCAACAAGTTGCTGAAATATGAAGCAATCGTCCCCTCTATGTTTGGAAGTACCAATGTGGGTTATCCCTTAGGAGCGATCATCAGTGGAAAAATACAAGGGATCGACAAAAAGCTGGGAATATACACTTATGAAATACGACCTGACGCCAAAATGGAAACTGCGGCAGACCGAAGTGCAGCCGAAAACTATGCATTCTATTTGGGTACTAGCAATGCACCTGTAAACGGTGGTTATTCTTTCAGCTTATCTTACAAGAAGTTGACACTTAGTTTAGGCGGTTCCTACTCGCTAGGCGGAAAGATCAAAAACAATATTACCTGTCCAGTAGGCTATAGCACTCTGGATAAGAGTATCAATGAAACCATCCCGACACAAGAAAACGACCTCTATGTGAACTTTCTGAACGTAACAAAAGATGTCGTAAATCGCTGGACACCCAATAATCCCATAACAAATGCTCATCCTCGTATCATCGATGCATATGGCGACTATTTAGGATTAGATGATTATATGGTAACCAGCAGTAGGATAACAGATGCCTCCATTTTAGAAAATGTTTCCTATTTCAAACTTAACTCACTGATGTTAAGCTACAACTTTGATGGAATGAAGTGGCTTCATAAGGCTCACATCAATACATTAGGAATATCATTAAGTATGACTAACCTATTTACCATAACCAATTATTCCGGCATCGACCCTGAAACACCGGGAGCAGTTTATCCAACTCCCCGTACATTCTCTATTGGGTTATCTGTCGGATTTTAAAGAGAGGAATATATGAAAATAATAAAAAGAATTTCATTAATTACGTTAACGGCATTATTATGTATGTCGTGTAGCAACTATCTGGACATCAAGCCTTACGGGCGTACTATTCCCAAAACGGCGGAAGAATTCTCTGCTCTGATTCATACACAATTAAATACAATTGATGCGGGTACCGACGCCTACATGATAGGAAATGCATCACAATGGATGACATGGGATGCCCAATGTGGCGATGATTTCGAGACTTGCCTAACTGGCAGTGGAGGAAAATCCATAGGTATCTACGTTGGAACAATTGTATCAAGAAGCAGTGAGAATTACTATAGAAACCTCTATCAGACAATACGAGACTGTAACATTGTAATCAACGAAATGCAAGAAGACAACACCACAGATTCCGGTATCATACGCGCTACAGCACATGCTATACGTGGTGTATGTTACTATCAATTGCTTCGCCTGTTCTGTGAAGTACCCCAAATAGGTAACCTCAACGGTCAGCAAGGAGTACCACTTGTTATGACATTTGATATGGAAGAACGTCCTATTCGTAGTACAATGCAGGAAACAATTGATCTAATAGAGGATGATTTCAAAAAAGCAATATCTTATCACCCTTCTGAAGATATCTACCGCTTTACAGAAGATGTAATCAAAGGATATCAGGCACGTCTCTATTTTTGGACCAAGCAATGGAGCAAAGCACTGCCAATAGCACAAGAATTGCTCAACAAATATCCATTATTAGAAGGAGCAGCATATCAGAAAATGATGACTACAGCTTACGATCTGGCAGGAAATCAATTAATCAAAGCTTATAGAGCTGCTGACACTAGCGGAGAAAATGCGTTATCCAGTGCCAATAGTCTTTTGCAACACCGTCCTGTAAGCCAACGCTTGTTAAGTCTATTTACAGAAGAAGAGAAAACGACAGATATACGATATGAATTGTGGGTAAACAATAAACGCGTGGCAAAAAAGACATTCTTTTGTGGTATGCGTACTGCTGAATTCAAACTTATGGAGGCTGAATGCTATTATCACTCTGGAGAGAAAGTCAAAGCATTGCGATCAATCAACGATTTAAGAGCACACCGCATCGCTAACTATGTTGACTTAACAGAGAATACTTTGCCTGCATTATCTGAGAAAGAGATAATCATCACTGATGCAGAAGGAAATGCGTTGACTCCACTAATGGGAATTATCTTGAGCGAACGACGTAAAGAACTCTTTTTAGAAGGTGACCGGTTCTTCGAACTCAAACGCAACGGCTCACCTGAATTTTGGACTGCTTACAACGGACAAAAATACACAACAAAAAAATATATGTATACATTCCCTATTCCAGCTCACGACATCTTGTTAGTAGATGGACTACAACAGAACGAGGGATATACTGAAATTAGTTATTAATAAAAAACAGAGAAATAACAATGAAAAAGAATCTATATATATGGACAGCTACTGCCCTGATCATCCTATCAGGGAGTATTTGTACAGCTTGCGAAGATATAAATGAAATGCCGGATCGTACAGAATCCAATGTCGCTCAGGCCTATTATAAAGTCCCTGATCCAGTTATTCTCAATGCTGATGAAATGGATACAGTAAATAAAATCAAGGAAGAATATAACGAGAGCGTTTCACAATAAGTATTAACCAGTAAAAAGGAGAAAAACAATGAAGAAACTATTTTATTTGCTATTCGTAATGTGTACGGTAGTATTCACCGCCTGTTCCTCAGACGATGACAACAAGAGTGAAATACCACAATTGAACTTTGAGAAATCAAACTACACGTTAGCCTCAAAAACAGTAGACATCAAATTAATAGCTGATGCACCTGCTGCAGGCACTATTAGCGTACCGGTATCTTTCTCAGGAGCTGCTACTGAAACAACTGATTTTACTGCTTCAGCCAATGCATTTACATTTAAGGCCGGTGAAACAGAAGCTGTTATCACTCTAACTCGGGTAGAAGGCAGTGCAGGCGATGAGAACAAAACACTAACCGTCAATTTGGGCAACGCACCTGCCGGATACAATATTGGGGTGATGAGCTATACAACTGTGACACTGCTAAGTAAAAATGGTGTAATCATGTCGTTCGAAGATGAAAAAGGTATTTTGACACTTACTACTAGCTACAGCGCAGCTTTAACTAGTATGAGTGGATCAACTTACAAAGCGACAGACGACCTTAGTTTAAATGTAGAAGTAGATCCATCTTCTACTGCTGTAGAAGGAGTTCATTTTGATTTTGTAGATGGAAAAAAATATGTTACTATCGCTAAAGGAAAAAACAAAGGTACTGTTTCTCTTAAATTCTTGAAAAAAGAAAAAGGTAAAGATAAATTAGTATTACGTCTTTCTGATAGAGATGGATTTGCTTATGGAAATAATCCTGCTATAACTATCACCATACAAGGAGCTTGCAACTTAGAAGGAACTTGGGCATTTAAAGAAGTATCCAATTTTAGCTATTGGAAAGACAATATGGGAATATCATCAACAGATATGACTAATTTTCCTACTGGAACTTCGGCTGACCAAATCACCTTTACTGGGAATTCTTATACCGAATACACATTCACCCCAGAACTGAGTGGAAGCCTAAAAAATTACTTCGGTAGTACCATTAGAAAAGTGAAATTCAAAGTAGAAGAAGTTAAAGAACTTTGGGAACAATCTTATATAGAAATGCATTCTATTCCTATCAACGTTAGTGTATATACATTCCCTAATATCAATGGGAAATTTTCTAGCACTCAACTCGACATTCGTGAAGCAGAAGTCAGTTTCCGCTCTATCACAGTAGACGGCAAAGAGATATTGGAATGCACTATTGATGACTACATTCCTACAGATTTCTTAGCTGAAGCTTGGGAAGGAAATTTCCAATATTGGGAAGAAACTCCTCCCATGTTAAGTAATCCTCTTCGCATACACTTCACTCGTGTAGAATAAGAATAGATTTTCACGAAAGTATAAATACTCCTATTATAGTAATTTATGGTAGGAGTATTTTTATTCTAATAAAGGACTCACTACAAAAGAATTTTATTTATAGGGGCAGTTCTGAAGTATATAGGTTTCCCATATCTTACACACCTTTCCTGCTGCCAGATAAACGACATACGTATGTATCCTGTAGTTGGGAAATTGGTGATTAATATCAGCAGCATAACTGTTCACCTGCTCCACATCTTCCATGCGTGGAGCATTCAAGCTTTCAACCATACTTGCATCTTTAGCCTTGAAATATTTGAACTCAACGACACGGCAATCATTATGGAAAGTAGAGCCGGGAATACCGGTCAACACAAGGTCTGCACGCCCATTGAGCAAATTTTGTTCCAAAGCAAAGGTATAGCAATTGCTTAGATATCGGCTCATCACCTCATAGCAAGAACAACGGACGAAATTCTCATTGATCTTATCAAATACCTGAGCAGGAAATTGTCCGAGATACTCCTTGAAATAGTTTTCAATAACAGGTTCCAACTGACGGTCGTCAATAAAACGCCGATAGACCGGAACAAAAAGTTCCACGTCCGGAAACGAAAAGCTTCCCGACGTGGAACCAACTATCTTCTAATCAGAAATCCTCTTTTAATAGTTTTCCTTCTTCACTTCGAAGTAAGCCTGCGGGTGCAAACAAGCCGGGCAAACTTCCGGAGCTTCCTTACCTACAGTGATATAACCGCAGTTACGGCATTGCCATACTACTTCACCTTCTTTAGCGAATACAGTCATATTCTCGATATTGTTCACGAAAGCAAGATATCTTTCTTCGTGACCTTTCTCAGCAATAGAAATATTACGATACATAGCGGCAATCATCGGGAAACCTTCCTGTTCTGCCACATCTGCGAAATGAGGATAATCCAGCGACCATTCTTCGTGTTCACCGGCAGCGGCAGCACGAAGATTTTCGAGTGTAGTACCGATTACACCTGCCGGATAGCTGGCAGTGATTTCTACCATACCACCTTCCAGGAACTTAAACATACGTTTCGCATGTTCCTTTTCCTGATCGGCCGTTTCAGTAAAAATAGCCGAAATCTGTTCGTAACCTTCTTTTTTAGCCACACTTGCAAAATAAGTGTAACGCATTCTTGCCTGTGATTCTCCAGCGAATGAAGTCAGCAGATTCTTCTCTGTCTGAGTTCCTTTAATACTCTTAGCCATAATTCTTATTATATTTTAAATTGGTTGATTACCACACGTAACTTGTCGTATTATCTATAACGCAAATATAAGCTATTTGTTCATAAAACGCCCTACTTTTCTCATTAATAAAATCTATGCCCTCATTGATAAAACCTATCAAAAATCAAATAGTATGTCGAGAAACATACTTCTTTCGATTATTTTATATAATTTTGCAACCTCTACTTTACAAAAGACAAACGATCACGTAACAACTCATAGAAAATGAAACTATTTGAATTCAAACCTAAATTGGTTTCTTGCCTAAAAAATTATTCAAAAGAAACATTCATGGCAGACTTGATGGCAGGTATCATCGTTGGTATCGTTGCGTTGCCGTTAGCCATTGCCTTTGGTATTGCTTCGGGCGTATCACCCGAAAAGGGTATCATTACCGCTATTATTGCCGGATTTATCGTCTCATTGCTGGGCGGAAGCAAAGTCCAGATCGGCGGACCGACAGGTGCTTTTATCGTCATCATCTACGGAATCATCCAACAATATGGAGAGGCCGGACTGATTGTAGCAACGCTCATGGCGGGCGTTCTCCTTATATTATTAGGAGTATTCAAGCTGGGAGCCGTTATCAAGTTCATTCCTTACCCGATTATCGTAGGTTTCACCAGTGGTATCGCTGTGACCATCTTCACCACACAGATAGCCGATATCTTCGGCCTGTCGTTTGGAGACGAGAAAGTTCCGGGTGACTTTATTGGAAAATGGTTGATTTATTTCCGCCATTTCGACACCGTGAACTGGTGGAATACCATCGTAAGCATTATCAGTATCATCATCATCGCCATCTCACCCAGATTTTCCAAGAAAATTCCCGGCTCACTGATTGCTATCGTCGTGGTGACAGTTGCCGTTTACCTGATGAAGATGTACGGCGGAATTGACTGCATCCCAACCATTGGCGACCGCTTTACAATCAATTCCGAACTACCCGATGCCGTTGTACCCACATTGAATTGGGAAGCCATTAAAAACTTATTCCCGGTTGCCGTCACGATTGCCGTGTTGGGAGCTATCGAATCACTGTTGTCCGCCACCGTTGCCGATGGTGTGAT
>OHGT01001087.1_pt1 | contig 13439 bp, 13 predicted proteins | sample 1567861 | NCBI WGS metagenome assembly OHGT01 (sample SAMEA3879533, study PRJEB24766) | human gut metagenome | biome: human-associated habitat; feature: feces | place: USA | collected 1985/1987 | reverse complement strand
AAAGATTATCTGCTTATAATCAGTTTTTTATTCTTATTTGTAGTTTACGATCTTTCCGAAATCAGCTTTCAGAGAAGCGCCACCTACAAGGCCGCCATCGATATCGTTCTGAACGAATAAGTCAGGTGCTGTTGCAGGATTTACAGATCCGCCATACTGGATACGGATTGCTTCTGCTGTTGCTTCATCATAGATTTCAGCGATGCATGCACGAATACCTGCGCATACTTCCTGAGCCTGCTCAGTTGTAGCTGTTTTACCTGTTCCGATTGCCCAGATTGGCTCATATGCAATTACTGCAGTTTTTGCCTGATCTGCTGTTACATTCAAGAAAGCGATCTTGATCTGCTGACGGATCCAGTCAATGGTAATCCCCTGCTCTCTCTGAGTCAGAGACTCACCGCAGCAGATAATCGGAGTAAGACCATGCTCGAAGGCCTTTAAGACTTTTTTATTTACTGTCTCATCGGTCTCAGCAAAGTACTCTCTTCTCTCAGAGTGGCCGATAATCACGTATTTTACGCCTGCATCAACCAGCATGTTGGGAGAAATCTCGCCTGTATAAGCGCCCTTTTCTTCAAAATACATATTTTCTGCTCCAATGTTAATGTTGGAGCCCTTTGCTGCCTCCATAGCCGGAATAATGTCAATCGCCGGTACGCAGAATACTACGTCAACCTCATCATTAACTACCAGCGGTTTTAATGTCTCCACCAGCTTCACAGCCTCGGTGGGAGTCATATTCATCTTCCAGTTTCCTGCAATAATTTTCTTTCTGGACATATTCCTTCTCCTTTTTGCGGTTTCTCGATTTATTTGTCGTCTGCTGCTGCTACGCCCGGAAGCTCTTTTCCTTCCAGGAATTCCAGAGAAGCGCCGCCGCCGGTAGAAATATGGCTCATCTTGTCAGCAAAGCCCAGCTGGTTTACAGCTGCTGCAGAATCGCCGCCGCCGATGATGGTGGTAGCCTCAGTCTCTGCCAGTGCCTTTGCAACTGCAATGGTACCTGCTGCCAGAGTCGGGTTCTCAAATACGCCCATCGGTCCGTTCCATACAACGGTCTTTGCGGTCTTTGCAGCCTCAGCATACAGCTTTGCACTCTCAGTACCGATATCCAGACCCATCATATCAGCCGGGATCTCATCAACAGAAACATTCTCTGCATCAATCGGAGCATCAATGGGGTTCGGGAATGCAGCAGCAACTGCAGCATCAACCGGAAGCAGAAGCTTCTTGCCCAGCTTCTCTGCCTTTTCCATCATCTCTCTGCAGTACTCCAGCTTGGTATCATCAACCAGAGAATTGCCAACTTCCTTGCCCTGTGCCTTTAAGAAGGTAAATGCCATACCGCCGCCGATGATGAGTGTATCAACCTTATCGAGGAGGTTTGTGATAACACCAATCTTATCAGAAACCTTAGCACCGCCGAGAATAGCAACAAAAGGTCTCTTAGGGTCAGCAAGAGCTCCGCCCATAATTGTGATTTCCTTCTGAATGAGGTAACCGCAAACTGCTGGGAGGTAATCAGCAACACCAGCTGTTGAAGCGTGTGCTCTGTGAGCTGTACCAAAAGCATCGTTTACATAGATTTCTGCAAGAGAAGCAAGCTCCTTAGCGAATGCAGGGTCATTCTTTTCCTCTTCCTTATGGAAACGAACATTCTCGATAAGCTCTACTTCGCCGTCCTTAAGAGAAGCAGCGATGCTCTTTGCACTCTCACCGATAACATCTTTTGCCATCTTAACTTCCTGACCAAGAGCCTTTGAGAGGTACTCAGCAACAGGAGCAAGAGAATATTTCATATTAAATTCGCCCTTTGGACGACCGAGGTGTGAACAAAGGATAACCTTAGCCTGATGGTCAACAAGGTACTTAATTGTCTTAAGAGCTTCGTTAATACGCTTTGGGTCAGAGATATTTCCCTCTGCATCAAATGGTACATTGAAGTCGCAGCGAACAAGAACCTTCTTGCCCTTTACATCAATATCTTCAACTGTCTTTTTGTTTAAGTAGTTCATTATATTGCACCCTTTCAAATTCATTGTCCCCGCAAAAGGATTAATTGCGGTAAACTTATTGATTTTATTTTATAACAAATCCTAAATTATGTCAATCCAGTTTTAATAAGTTACCGCAAATTTTTACATAACTCTCTTATTTTACCCACAAATAAGCTATATTATTCAGTTTAAAGCAATAATTTCCAATTTACTTTTCATATCATTAAGCTCAACTTAAATCTTACTATAATCATCAGTAAATTTTAATTTTTAAAGACTTTGAAGTTGCAAGCAGGCGAACTGACAACAAAAAAGGAGCGAACATTGTTCACCCCTGAATATCAAACAAGCATTATACCTTAATAAATTTATGAAGTCTGTTGACAAGCACAGCTGAAACAGCAATCTTAACTGCATCAAAAGGTAGAAAAGGAACTACACAAAGTGAAAGTGCATTTGCAAGGTCCATACTCTTACCAGAATTATTATAAAGAATAATAAACCAAGCTGTTCCGAAAGCATAACATACAAGTACGCCAATAACCATTGAAACAATAAGAACCCAAAGTTTTCTTCCGAATAGTTTTACTGCAAGACCAATAATAATAGCTGTAAAAATGAAGCCTACAATATATCCGCCAGTAGGAGAAACCAATTTTGCAAAGCCTGATGTTCCACCCGCAAAAACAGGTATTCCGATAAGGCCAAGAAGAATATAAATTACTACGCTGATTGTACCCTTTGCCAATCCTAAAAATCCTGCTGCAAGACATATGCCAAGTATCTGAAAAGTTACAGGAACTTCTCCTATTGGAATTGAAATAAGCGAACATACCGATATAATAGCTGCAAAAAGAGCAATATATACTATATCAAGTATGCTTTTTCGGGAATTCACTTTTCCCTTAGTTTTCTTTGTTTCCTTAATGTTATCCATCTTTTATTCCTCCAATTTTTTCAATAAGCATATTATATCTGATTTCTTTTTAATTGTCAACCCTATTTTAAATTATAGTTGACAATTAAAAATCTTTCCTCTCTTGCCTAAACAATATTTTTGTAGTATAATTTCTATGGATAATGCCGTAAGAACTGCGGTATAATCAGAAATAAGGTGTATTATGGAAAGATTTGAAAATTTCGTCTCTAATAAACTCGTCAAAGATGAATTGAATACAGCTATGGACGCAAATTCTCTCCCCCACGCTATCATAATCGAGGGTGATGAAGGTACTGGCAAAAAAACTCTTGCCAAAATTATCGCAGAATATTGTGTCTGTTCATCAGATAAAACAAGACCTTGTGGCATATGTAAAAACTGCATTAAAGCAAAATCTCTTGCACACCCTGATATTAAAATTGTTGATGCTAAAGAGGATTCTCGTTTAATAAATGTCGCATCTATAAGAGAAATTCGCTCTGACGCTTATATAGTTCCGAATGAAGCCGAAAGAAAAGCTTATCTTATACTCAACTGCGATAAAATGCTTATACAGGCTCAAAACGCATTTTTAAAGGTTTTTGAAGAGCCTCCACAAAATGTTATTTTTGTTTTAACCTGCAAATCAGCAACTTCTCTGCTTGAAACAATTCGTTCTCGTGCAAGAGTATTGTCACTCTACCCTGCCGATGAAAATGAAGCTATCGAGGTAGTTCAGGAGCGTTTGCCTGATGCGGATAAAAGTGATGTCATAAATGCAGTAATAAAATGCGATGGCAATATCGGAAAATCTATTGAGTTTTTAACAAATGGCAGTGGCACTGAGGAACAGCTTATTGCTGAACAAATTGCGCAATCTATTCTTTTGCCCAAAAAATTTGAACTTCTCAAATGTTCAGCTAAGCTTTCATCAGATAGAGCCTTTGCAGACAGAGTTTTATCCAAGCTATATGAAATTCTTGCAGAGGCTGTAAAAATAACTGCTGGTGCAAATTCAAACAGTATAGCCGCAAAACCTCTTGCAGATAGGCTGACACGCAAAAGACTTTTTGAGCTTATGAATAAGGTTTCTGAGGCAAGATATCGAATCGAACGAAACATAAATATGAATCTTTTCGGAGCGTGGTTCTGCTCTGAAATGAGATTATAAAGCTATGGAGGAAATATGGCAATAATTATAGGAGTAAAATTCAAGGGAGCGGGTAAAGTTTACTACTTTGACCCTGATGAAGCGATTTTAAACGCAGGTGACTATGTTGTTGTAGAAACATCTCGTGGAATAGAATGTGGAACTGTCACCTTTGGAAACAGAGAAATAAATGATGATGGCTTAAACCGTCCACTCAAAAAAATAATTCGTCCTGCAACAGCCGAAGATATAGCTCATCTTGAAGAAAATCGCAAAAAAGAAGAAAAGGCATACGGAATATGCTTAAAGAAAATTATTGAGCATAATCTTAAAATGAAGCTTGTAACAGTAGAATATACCTTTGATAATAATAAAATTCTTTTCTACTTTACAGCCGATGGCAGAGTTGATTTCAGAGAACTTGTAAAAGACCTTGCGGGAATTTTCCGAACAAGAATAGAGCTTCGCCAAATTGGTGTAAGAGATGAATCCAAAATGCTCGGTGGATTGGGCATATGTGGCAGAGAATTTTGCTGTAAAGGCTTTCTTTCTGATTTTCAGCCTGTTTCTATTAAAATGGCAAAGGAACAGGGAATGTCACTTAATCCTGTAAAAATATCTGGTACTTGTGGCAGACTTATGTGCTGTCTGAAATATGAGCAAGAAGCATATTCCGACCTTCTCAAGAAAACACCAAAAATCGGTGCATATGTTTCCACTCCAGATGGCAAGGGTACTGTTGTTGACCAAAATCTCATCAAAGGTATTCTCAATGTTCAGCTACAAAAAAATCCAGATTCTCCGCCTAAGTCATATAAGGTTAATGAAGTCAAGCTTATAAAAGACGGTCAGATTAAGATTAACAAGAACGAACAAGAGGAGTTGAAGGGTCTTGAAGGGTAAGAAATCGACAGCAAAGAATTTTATGTTTGTAATGCTTGGAATTTCAGTTGTTATCAGTATTACAGCAATTATTCTTATGTTCACAATGAAAGAACAAAGTATGCTTGCAAGAAAGATAATGTTTTCGGGTGTTATAGCTATACTTGAAGTATGTTATATAATAAAATTCAATATTATCGACCGCAAAAATGCAAAGCTTAATACAGCTATTATGACAATCCTTATGATTGCTCTTGCTGTATGCTTATGGATATTTTAAGTAATAAATCTTAATTTAAAAACAAAGCATTCCTTAAATTTCGTTGAGAATTAAGGAGTGCTTTTATGTTATCTTAACATAAATTTAAAACTACTAAGCGGGCGAACACAGTTCGCCCCTACGATTTGTTAAATAACTTAATTTAAGACAGTTAAAAGTTTCGCTCAAGCCTTTTTAAAGCGGCGAGCCGCCGCCCCCAAGACGCGTAGTCGGTTTTGCAAGCAAAACTTCGATATTCTAAACCGACTTTTATTCACGCGGAGGAAGTAATTACCAAATGGGTGAAAAAGCATAAAATAGTAAACGAAAGGAAGTCGAAAATGATAGATATTAAAGAAGAATTAAGCGGAAACACATATCCTGGCAGAGGAATTATTATAGGAAAAAGTGATGATGGCGAGAAAATAGTTATCGGCTATTTCATTATGGGCAGAAGCGAAAACAGCCGTAACAGAATTTTTGTTGCTGAGGGTGCAGACCTTAAAACAAAGGCTTTCGATGAGTCAAAGCTTCAAGACCCATCTTTGATTATATATGCACCAGTAAGAGAAATCGGTGAAACAACAGTTGTCACAAACGGCGACCAGACGGATACTGTTCGTGATTTTATTCTTGAGGGAAAATCCTTTGAGGACGCTCTAAGAACTCGTACATTCGAGCCAGACCCGCCGAATTTTACACCAAGAATTTCAGGTATCGTAAATCGTCACAACGGAACATTCTCATATAAAATGTCTATTCTCAAGAGCGACAACAACAGAGAAGAAGCTGTACTCAGATTTTTCTATGAGTATGCAGAGCCTATTTCTGGCGAGGGACATTTTATCCACACATATGAGCATGACGGCAATCCTATTCCGTCATTTAATGGTGAGCCAAAGCGTATAAAGCTTTCAGGCAATATTGACGAATTTACAAAGCAGGTTTGGGAAAGCCTTAATCCTGATAATAAGGTTTCATTCTTTGCAAGATATATTGACATCAAAACAGGAAAGACTGAATCTCGTATTGTAAACAAAAATTCATAATAAAAGGAATGAGCATAATGAACGAATTAGAACTCAAGTACGGTTGTAACCCTAACCAAAAGCCATCAAGAATCTTTATGGAAAATGGAGCAGATTTACCTATCGAGGTTCTCAATGGTAAGCCTGGCTATATCAACTTCCTTGATGCTTTCAATAGTTGGCAGTTGGTTTCAGAGCTTAAAGCAGCAACAGGACTTCCAGCAGCAGCGTCTTTTAAGCATGTAAGCCCAGCTGGTGCAGCCGTTGCAACAGAACTTTCTGATACTCTCAAGAAGATTTATTTTGTTGACGATTTAGAGCTTTCTCCTATTGCAAGTGCATATGCAAAGGCTCGTGGTGCGGACAGAATGTCCTCATACGGTGACTGGGCGGCTCTTTCTGATGTCTGCGACAAGGAAACAGCTTTAATTCTCAAGCGTGAAGTTTCTGACGGTATCATTGCCCCTGGATATACAGATGAAGCACTTGAAATCCTCAAGAGCAAGAGAAGAGGAACATATAATATAGTTAAGATTGACCCTAACTATGTTCCAGCAGCTATTGAACATAAGCAGGTTTATGGTATTACTTTTGAGCAAGGCAGAAACAGCCTCAAGATTGACGAGGAGTTGCTCAAGAACTTCCCAACAGACAACAAGACTTTCACTGATGAGGCAAAGCGTGATTTGATTATTGCTTTGATTACACTTAAGTATACACAGTCCAATTCTGTTTGTTATGCAAAGGACGGACAGGCTATCGGTGTCGGTGCAGGTCAGCAGTCAAGAATACACTGCACAAGACTTGCAGGAAATAAGGCTGATATATGGTATCTCCGCCAGAATCCAAAGGTTATGGCACTTCCTTTCAAGGAGGATATTCGCCGTCCTGACCGTGACAATACTATTGATGTTTATATTTCTGATGATTACGAAGATGTTCTTGCGGACGGTATCTGGGAACAGTTCTTCACAGAAAAGCCAGAACCACTTACTCGTGAGGAGAAAAAGGAATGGCTCAAAACATTCAGTGGAGTATCTCTTGGTTCAGACGCATTCTTCCCATTCGGTGACAATATTGAAAGAGCTCACAGGAGTGGTGTAGAATTTATTGCACAGCCAGGTGGTTCTATTCGTGATGATAATGTTATTGAGGTTTGTAATAAGTACAATATCGCAATGGCATTTACAGGAATCAGACTTTTCCATCACTAATAAAAACCTTAACTTCATAGAAAAGAGGTATATAAAATGGATATACTTATGCTTGGAAGCGGTGGCAGAGAACACGCACTTATCAAGAAATTAAAGGAAAGTCCTAAAGCAGGAAAAATTTATTGTGCCCCAGGTAATGGCGGTATTTCGAAGGACGCTGAGTGTGTTAATATCAGCGTTATGGATAAAGAGAGTATAATTGCTTTCGCTAAGGAAAAGAATATAGACCTTGTTTTTGTTGCACCTGACGACCCGCTTGCGGCAGGTGTTGTTGATGCCCTTAACGATGCAGGAATCAGAGCTTTCGGTCCTGTTGCAAAGGCTGCTGAAATCGAGAGCAGTAAGGTTTTTTCTAAGAACCTTATGAAAAAATATAACATTCCAACTGCTGGTTATGAGGTTTTCTCTGACCCTGAAAAGGCTATTGCATACATCGAGGAACAGAATAAGTTCCCAACAGTTATAAAGGCTGATGGACTTGCTCTTGGTAAGGGTGTTATCATTGCACAAAGCCTTGAAGAAGCTAAGGACGCAGTTAAGGAAATTATGGAAGATAAGAAGTTTGGCGAATCTGGCAACAATGTTGTTATCGAAGAATTTCTTACAGGCCCTGAGGTTTCTGTTCTTGCATTTACTGACGGCAAGACACTCAAGCCTATGATTTCCTCTATGGACCATAAGCGTGCATTAGACGGTGACAAGGGACTTAACACAGGCGGTATGGGAACAATCAGCCCTAACCCTTATTATACAGATGATATGGCAGAAGTTTGTATGAAGACAATCTTTATGCCAACTGTTGAGGCTATGAACAAAGAGGGCAGACCTTTCAAGGGTTGTCTTTACTTTGGACTTATGCTCACACCAGATGGTCCTAAGGTTATCGAATACAATTCTCGTTTCGGCGACCCTGAGGCACAGGTTGTCCTTACACTTCTTGATAGCGATTTGGTCGATATTGTCAATGCTGTTATTGATGAAAAGCTTGACCAAGTAGACATCAAGTGGTCAAAGGATAATGCTGCTTGCATAGTTATGGCAAGTGGTGGCTATCCTGAGGCATATAAGAAGGGTATCGAGATGGACGGCTTTGATGAAAATGGTCAGGTTGACGGTGCAGTTGTTTTCCACGCAGGAACTAAGTTTGAGAACGGAAAGTTCTATACAAACGGCGGTAGAGTAATCGGTGTTACTGCAAAGGGAGAAACTCTTGAGAAAGCCCTTGATAACGCTTATGCGGCTGTTGAGAAAATCAGCTTTGACGGTGCTCATTACAGAAAAGATATAGGCAGAACAAGAAAGTAATTGTTTGGGTTCTAAAATATGACATAAATTCAGCCCCCGACTGTGAGATAATAAACACAGTCGGGGGTGATTTTTTGCATAGGGTTATATACATAGACATACTGTTTTGCGTAAATTTCATTATCGACTTTATGCTGTTGTTGTCGGTAAGAAAATTTCTTTCGCTAAAGGCAAGATACCGAAGAATGGTTTTAGGAGGCTTGGTTGGAGCGACTTCGTCCTTTATAATATTTCTACCGCCGATGAATGAATTTTTAAGTCTTATAATTCGGCTTGTGACGGCTTTTGCGGTAGTTTTTGCAACATTTTTTCCGACAAGCAGAAAATCCTTTCTGAAAGCAGTATCAGCATATTTTCTTATAACTTTTTGTTTCTGCGGAGCTTGTATTGCTTTTTTTATGCTGTTTTCGCCACCTGTCGCTATAAGGAATGGTGCTGTTTATATAGATATTTCACCGATTATGCTTGTAGGGATAATTTTAGCCTGTTACATAATTATTCGTATTATTTGCAGAGTGAGTGGTCGTTCTTTAGCAAGTCAGGAAATTTGTTGTCTTGTGGTTGAGAATAATGAAAAAAGTGTCAAGCTTATTGCTAAGACAGACACAGGGAATATGCTGAAAGAACCATTCTCAAATTTACCTGTTATAGTCGCAGAAAGAGAAAAGCTTGAAGTAGTTTTGCCAAGTGAGATTTCTGATTATCTTGCAAAGACTGTTTCTGTTAGTGATACTTCTTGTGATTATGTAAGTGGTATAAGACTTGTTCCATATAATAGCGTAGGTGGAGAGGGTTTATTACCAGCGTTTAAGCCTGATTCTATAAAAATTATTTTAAACGGAAAAAATATAGAGTCAGAGGCATATATAGCTGTAACAAGCAGAAGGTTATCAGAGAGTTTTTCTGCAATAATTCCATCAGAAATTATATTAAATTAGCGGAGGAAAACAGTATGAATATTTTTCAGAAAATTATATGTATAATCAGATTTAAGTTGTTAAAACATAAGCTTTCAAAATTTGGTGAGGTTCATTACATAAATGGTTCAGAAACACTTCCTGCACCTCTTAAAAAGAATGAGGAAGAGCTTGTAATGAAAAAATTAGCCGAGGGTGACGAATCGGCAAGAGAAACTTTGATTACACATAATTTAAGGCTTGTAGTTTATATTGCAAAAAAGTTTGAATCAAAATCAGCAAGCGTAGAGGATTTAATTTCTATCGGAACGATAGGTCTTATAAAGGCAGTGAGAACCTTTAATCCCGAAAAAAATATTAAGCTTGCAACCTATGCTTCTCGTTGTATTGAAAACGAAATTCTTATGTTTCTAAGAAAAAGCTCACAGCAAAAAAACGAAATTTCCATAGATGAACCACTTAATGTTGATTGGGACGGCAACGAGCTTCTTATTTCAGATATATTGAGTTGTGATGAGGATAGCGTAAACTGTAATATTGAGCGTGAATCTGAACACAAGCTATTGCTTAAAGCAGTAAGCAGGCTTTCTGGCAGAGAACGAGAAATTATGGAGCTTCGTTTTGGTTTAAATGGTAAGTGCGAGCATACTCAAAAACAAGTTGCAGATAAGCTGAAAATTTCTCAGTCCTATATATCAAGGCTTGAAAAAAAGATAATTTCAAGGTTGAAAAAAGATTTAGAAATGTCAAATTTTATATAACAATATGGGCTTTGGTTTTTGCCAAGGCTCTTTTTATTTTCATTAATGGTGCTTTAATTACTCATAATTTACGAATTGTTCTTTTTTTTTGTATTGACACACAAATTTATGAATGATATTATAAAAACATAGATTTCTAAAATTTTTGTTGAAATATGCAATAAATGAAATGAGGTTATTTATTTGATAAAAAAATCACTTGCACTAATTATGGCAGCAATGATTGCTATGTCGTTTACAGCTTGTAATAATGGCTCTGATGGAGAATCTTCTGCTGAATCCACTAATACATCATCTTCCGCAGAAAGTAGTGTTGTATCAGAAACAGAATCAAAGACTACATCAAATTCAGAATCGAGTACTACATCATCAGAAACAAGCCAATCTACTAAGTATTCAATTTCAGATTTGAAAATTCCAAGCGGTTGTGGACCACTCTTAAAGCCAGCTCTGCAGGAATTTATGAATACTATGGATTCAGAAAAATATCTTATAAAGTATGCTGTTGAATATCTTACAGAATCTACAAATGGTAAGGTCGTTAAGGGTACAAATACTGTTAAGAGAAGTGGCAATAAGATATCTTCATTTATGGACGCAGAAGACTATGATACAAATCTCCAAATTGTTAAAGATAATAAGGTCTATGAAGTTGATGATAGTAAAAAGACAGTAACATGGGCAAATGTAGAAGATAATCTTGTTGATAATTTTACAGTTTATACTGCAAATATTTTCTATATTAGCTCACTTGAACTTTGCGGAAGTGGCAAGGAAACAATAAATGGCACAGAGTATGACTATGAAGAATATAAAGAGCCTGAAAGTAACTCATCTGCAAGTGAATCTTCTGCTGAATCATCAGGAGAAAAAAAGGTTGAAAGAGCAAGATATTATTTTGATAGCAATGGAAAGTTAGCAGGCTTAAAGCATACGCAGAACAATTATTACTATACAACAATGATTATTGAGCTTAGTCAAAATGTAAGTGATGCCGATTTTGAATATCCATCAGATTATACACTTACAGAAAGAAGTGAGCTTTCTGAGGATTCAGCTGCTTCTTCAACAGCGTCTTCAACTTCATCAAACTAAAGAAAGTAGGAGTAATAAAATGAAAAGATTTTTTGCAATTATATTATCAGCACTTATACTAACTTCTTTTGCTGCTTGTAATAATGATTCTGGTACAGAAACAAACGCTTCTAAAGTAGAAAGTGGAATATCAAGCTCTGCATCAGATAGTGAAAGCAGGAGTTCTTCAAGTTCAGAAAGTAAGACTTCTTCTGAAACTAATAGCGGTTCTTCAAAGTTAGAGAGTACATCTTCAGGCAGTAATTCATCTGAAACAACATCTTCTTCAGAAACTTCTGATACAAATAAGCTTTCAAATGCAGCTATGGCAAAAAATGCAGGAGCTTTGCTCAAAGATGGCTTACATAATTTCTTTGTAGAGCTTGATGAAGATAAGTATCGCCTTGAAATTGATATGTTTGCTACAGCATCAAATTCATCAAAGGTTGTTATAATAACTCGTGACGGAAATAATATTTCTGCGGCAACAGGTGATTCTAAGGATAACCTTAGTAAGTCTATTGTTAAAGATGACAAGGGATATGTTATTGATGATACAAAAAAGACTATAACTTGGTCTAAGTTTGAGAAAGGCTATGCAGAGAACTATACAGAATATCTTGCAAAGCTTTTCTATATTACTAATATAGAAATGCTCAAGAGCGGAAAAGAAAAATTTGGTGACAAGGAAATGGACTATGAAGAGTATAAAATCATAGTAAATGAATCGTCTTCCGCTTCATCAGAATCTTCAAAAGTCGAAGAACAGCATGTAAAATATTATTTCGATAACAAGGAATTTAAGGGAATGAAAATCATTAATGGTAATGATTACTATGCCCTTAGAATTGTTTCTATGACACACGAAATTCCTGATGGAGAATTTGATTATCCATCAGATTACAAGCTTATTCAGGCAGAAGAATATTCTTATGCAGTAGATGGTTCTTCAAGTGCAGAATCAAGCAAGGCTTCAACAAGTTCAAAATCTTAATAAATTAAATAAATCCTCTTGCTGAAAAGCAGGGGGATTTTTTCTACCCTTCTGTGCTTTGAAAAGGCTTGAGCGAAGCTTTAGATTTTATTGAGTTATATCAAAAAGACTTGAATTAAATCTGAATATATCATAAAATAATAATAAAGTTTATAAATCGGAGGAAAACTTGTGAGAATTGGTGCATCAACAGCTTGTTTATATCCTATGGAAACAGAAAAAGCCGTAGCTACACTTATAGAGAACGGATTTCGCATAATAGAAATTTTCTTCAACTCATTTTCTGAGCTTGAGCCTGAATATCTTGAAAAGCTTAACGAATATATTCTGAAAAATAATTGTGAGGTTGTGTCTATACACCCATTTTTATCGGGAATGGAGCCATTTCTATTTTTCTCAAACTATGGACGAAGATTTTATGATACTGTAGATTTTTACGAGAAATTTTATAGGGGAGCTCAGATTTTAGGGGCAAAAAAGCTTATACTTCATGGTGGAGTTTTTCCAGATAGATATAATCTTTCTGATGAAGAATATTGCAAACGCTTTGATATTATTGCGAAAAGGGGAAGAAAATTCGGGGTAGAAACTTTGCACGAAAATGTAAATAAGTTTCGTGCATCATCACCGGATTTTATAAAAACCATGAGAAAGATTATTCCAGATAGTGCAAAATTTACACTTGATTTAAAACAGGCAGTGCGTTCTGGATATAGTCCTTTTGAAATTTTAGATTCAATGGGAAATAGCTTGAAACATATTCATATCAATGACCATACTAACGGAAAAGATTGCCTGCTCCCATTTTATGGGGATTTTAATTATAAGGAGTTTTTTTCAGAATGCAGAAAAATAAGCTATGACGGAGATGTGATTATTGAAATTTATAAAAATAACTTTGATGATGTTACAGAACTTATGAGGAGTGCAGAAAAG
>OHGT01001068.1_pt1 | contig 13567 bp, 9 predicted proteins | sample 1567861 | NCBI WGS metagenome assembly OHGT01 (sample SAMEA3879533, study PRJEB24766) | human gut metagenome | biome: human-associated habitat; feature: feces | place: USA | collected 1985/1987 | reverse complement strand
CTTTGGAAACCGCAAGCTTTTGAAAAAGCTTGAGCAAAACTTTTAATTGTCTTAGGAAAGTTTACTAACTAATTGGTAGTTTAGTCATTATTTTATGGCAGTCCATAGTTTTTTAACGGATTTCTGCGAATCATCACCGCAGAATATTACTATCTCATCTTTTGAATGAATTACTGTATCTCCTCGTGGGATATACAACTGTTCCCCCCTCACAACAGATACTATAAGAGATGATGCTGGCATTTTTATATCTTTGATTGCATAGCCATCAAGTGCTGAATTTTCTGGCAAAGTAAACGATAATATTGCCGCTTTGCCTCTATTCAAGGTTGCAAGAAGTTGAGCACCAGCGTTTACAACCTCTTGCTCTATCATCTTAGTGATTATTTCTGTGCTACTAACAACTATATCAATATCAAGCTTTCTCATAGCCTCAAGGTTTCTTGGGTTATTGGCACGAGCTATAACTTTAGGAATTTTCAGCTCATTTTTGGCAAGCTGTGAGGCTACTATATTATCCTGGTCACGACCTGTAACTGCTATAAAGCAATCTACATTGTTGAAATCTAAAGAATTAAGTGTTTCTATATTTGTGGCATCTCCGCAGACAACTTCTATCTGAAGTTCGTTTGCGACTTTTTCGCTTGCTTGTTTTGAAATTTCAATAACTGATACATCATATCTTCGGTCAATCAGATTTCTTGCCAAGCTATAACCAAGTCTTCCTCCGCCTGCAATTATAACCTTCATAGCTTTTTTCCTTTCGTACTGAGATTATCCTTCTCTGATATATAGTGCTGTATCCCCTGACTCAACCTCTATATTTGACATCAAGTCATAAATAAGCACTTTTCCGCTTTTACGCTTGATTCCAAATAATGACGCACCATCTTTTAACGGCAAGGCTGAAATCGCTCTGCCTACATATTTATCGTCAACCTTGATTGAATCAATCATAAAATTGGAATTATTAGCAATATTGATGTTATCTCCTCCACCAATAATGGCAGAATAGATAGTATTAGCTGAAATATTGGTCTGGCATATTGTTTTCAGACCAAATTTATTTTTGAAGGCATTTTCACGATAGGAATTAGTTATTCGGGTAATAACATTTTCTACACCGAAAAATTTTTTCACAATCTGAGAAACAGTTATATTGAGGTTATCGTCTGATGTTACTACTGCAACAGCATCGCAGCTTTCTACACCTGCATCACGCAGAACATCCATATCCATAGCTATGCCTGTTACAAAAAGTCCATCAAAATCTTCATGCAGAAGATGTATTCTATCAGGATTTTCGTCAACAACAGAAACATCGTGACCATTTCTATCAAACTCATTTGCAAGAACAGAACCTAAGTTCCCACAACCAATTATGAGTATATTCATAATAAGGAATCCTCCAAAACGGACATATTATTTAAGTAAAAGTTTTTTGGCTTTTTTAAGGCTGCCGTCCATAACCTTATAATCAGCGAGAAGCTCGCCCTCAATCTCAGGAGATATATTTGTATGAAGATAGAGTGAAGCAAGTCCTGCATCGTGTGAACCCTTTATATCGGTTATATAATCATTGCCAATCATAATTGTTTCTGATTTCTTTAGTTTATAGCGTTTGAGAATTGTCTGATAGAATTTTACATCAGGCTTTTTGCAGCCCTCATCAGAAGAAATTACTATGCCATCAAATTCATCATAAATTCCAAGAAGCTTTAATTCTGGCTTTGTGAATGAACTTTGTGCGTTGGAAAGTAAATAAACCTTTCCACCTGCCTCTTTTAAAGAACGAAGTAAATCTAAAGCACCGTCATAGAGCTTAATATACTTTAATGACATTGCACGAAATGAAGCAGCCAAAAATGCAGCTAATTCAGCGCTACATTCTGCTCCTTTTTCAGTTACAAGCCCCTTGAAAACGTCAAGAAGTTCTGGTTCTGGCTCATCTGTGTACTTTGTGGCAGGAACAGCTTTTTTTGCCTTTTCACAAAGTTCATTATACTTGCTTTGAAGTTCCTTTGTTTTATATTTTGCACCATACATAGCAAGAAGATTCTTAAAACCATGCCAAAGGCTTTTTTTGCCTTCATCTGTATGAATATCTACTAATGTCCCATAAAGGTCAAAAAGATAATTTTTATACATAAAATTTTTCTCCAATCCAAATGAATTTTACCCTATTTTAATACATTTTTGAAGATAAATCAACAGCTTATAGGATAAAATTTGCTTATTTTTTATTTTACAAAAGTTAAAAATTTCACCAATTTTTTAAGTAAAACCTATACCTCCAATAATGAAATAAATTTAAAGCTGCTATGAACTAACAATCTACATTATTTAACAATCAGGTCTTTATTTATAACAACCTGCAATAGTCCTACTCTTGTACTCTTTAAAAGCGACATAAAAACTTTAGTTAATGCCTTGCGTGTAGGCTCATCAAGGTCTTTGATTGATTTCAGCATAGTTATTGCATTCATAAAAAGATTGCCTTCAAGTTCTTTTACAGTATTGGCATTTGTCTTTGTAAGAATTGTATACATAGTATCAACAAACTTCTCCCGCTGTTCATAATCTAAATTTGCAATCCACGCTTTGAGTGTATAATCAATAAATCTGCTTGTATTATCAACAGCCTCAAGGCAAATAAAACTATCTATCTGCACACTCCAAGAATAAAGGTCGTGCTGTAAAAGTCCAAGTTGTGTACTATGTACAATGATATATCTTTCTTCATGATTAAGCAACATTCCTACGACAGATGATTGAGGCACAAAGGTATTAACTTTATTGCAAATTCTCTTATAGCCATCTTTTTGCAAAACTTTTTCATCAAAACCTGGTCCATCAAAATTATAAACGATTTCTATTCTATTTTGAACATCCTCACTACAAAATGCCGCTGAATAAACTGCAAGATTTCCACCCTTTGAGTGTCCACCGACAAGCATATTTTCACTATGTCTTGATGCGATTTTCTCTATATAATCAACAGCTAATTCTTGTGCAGGCACTGGAAAGACAAAGCCCATATTGAAATCTTCTTTCCAACCTATAAGTGTATTGTCTGTTCCTCGGAAGGATATATAAAGCTCATTTTCATTTATTTTTATCGTAATAGCAGAAAATTGCGTCTGCGTTTTCTCATCAATTTTATTTATATAATCAAACAATTTCATACTATTAAAACGCCTACTATTCAAAAGTTCATTCAAAAATTGAATATCCTCTTTTTGTATGACCATATTTTCTATATTGGGATAGGCTATCAACTTTTTCGCCATTTCTGCGATTGTTATTTCTTTACTAGAATTTTGATTCATTATAAGCTCAAACGGCAAGTAAGACAATCTTGCAAGAATAACTCCATCAACATCATTAAATTCTCTTTCACTAAAGGATAAATCGCCACGCCAGAACATATAATCAAAAATATTATTCGCCATTACATTTTCTCCATAACTATATATTAGTAATTATTTAAAGTTTTAATAAGTATAAAGCATTTCGCTGTCTGTGGACAGAGCCAAGAGCCTTGCCCTTGACCTATAAGCCTTTGAAAAAAGGCTTGTAGCGAAACTTTTAATTGCCGCAAAATTTCTAATATTGATTAAACTAATATGCACCCTGAAAGCAAGTTATACTTCCACGGTGCATATTAAAAATCATTTTTATTTATTATTCTTTCTTAGAGAATAGCTCTTAATTGTTGCAAAAACAAGCAAACCCGCAATACAGAACATAAATATATATGGTGTATTATTTGAGTCGTCAGAAGTTTTTACAGGTGGTGTTGGTGTAGACGGAACTGAACTATCTATAATCTCTTTAGTATTAACAACTGTTAATTCTGCAATAGTACCCGCTCTACGAACATAACGGTCATTTTCGAGCTTGACTGAACCGTGATTTGATAATGTAAATTCACGAGGAGTTGAATCCAGTACATATCCGATTGGAGCTTGAGTTTCTATAAAACGATATGTTCCAAATGGAAGTTTCTTAATAACTATCTGTCCTTGTGCATTTGTAGTTAAATCCGAAGCGTAAGACTTCCAATAATAATTGCCCTGAGCATCTGAACCCTTCTCGGTATTATCTGGAATGCTTTCGGTATTATTATAATAAATTTTGCTCTGGAAGCTGAAAGTTGCTCCAGCAAGAGGCTCTGTATTATCGCCACGCTTATTCAAAATTACTGCGGACTGGCTGAAAATTGAATTATCTGCAAACTTTGCCTTTATATTGACATCATATATTTCTTGATTATCGCTCATATAAGGCATAACTGTTATTGACGGCTGAATTATATATTCATCATCTTCATCAGGCTGAATTATAAGATATACCTTATCTACTGAAAGATTTGTGAAATATGCCTTTCCGTCAGATTGAACTTCGTTTACTATGCCAGAAATATTATTGCTTTTTGCATATTCTTCAAGTGTATAGCTGATTTTCTTAGCTGTACTTGTATCTGACCAACCTTCAAAAGAAACTTTGCAATCTTTGAAATTATCATTCATTACATAGCTTCCATTGACATAATCGGCAACATCAATCAACTTTAGCTGTGTACCTTGAAGTATTTCGTTTACCTCAACGGTTATTGAGCCAAGCTTTGTATCGGCTGCATTAACACCTATAACCGAAAAGCTTATTGCAAAGGCACATAACAGAAACATTGCTACGATTTTTTTCAGATATTTATATCTCATAAAATTTCCTCCTGCTAAGATTTTTGTTTTTCTTTGCTTGCTCTTTTTTTATTTTTGCGTTCTTTGCCTACTGGCAAGAAAAGTATCAACAAAATTATTGCTATAATTATTATAGCAAGAACAATCACTGCAATAATTACTATAACTTCTACTGAAAGCTGTTCTTCTCCGTCATCTTGTATTGGCGGTGTGGTAGCAATTTCTTTTACTTCTTCTTCGTATGGAATACGAGTTCCACGAACAAGAAGTCTATGGTCATTTATGCCATATGGTGTACAGGTTAAAAGTGTGACATAGTCTTCGCCTTTGACAATCTGTATATCACTATCGTCTTCGGGCAAAACCACCTTAATCTGGTCAACCTTATATGCAAGAACCTTTCCAAGAACATGAATATAAAATACATCGCCAAGTTCCATTTTATCAAGGTCTGTGAAAAGCTCCGCAGATGGCAAGCCTGTGTGTGCCGGCAAAACTGCATGTGTGCTTTTTCCACCAACTGGAAGTGATGTTCCCTCCATATGACCTACGCCCTTTTGGAGAACCTCATCGGACATATCGTGAAAAATCGGCAGATAAATATTTATTTTAGGAATATCTACATAGCCGATTGCGTCTGTGACGGTTAGAAGTGCTTCGTAGTTTATTACTGAAAGTGTTTGCGTATCTTTTTTTGCAAGGGCTTCGTTATAATCATTTGCTTTTTTTTCGAGGGCTTCAATTTGTGAGTTGTCCATTTCCTTGACGGCATTATTATATGAGCCAATTTCTACACGAGATGTATATACCGAAAGCCAATTACTAACTTTCGGGTACATAAAAATTGCAATGCCAACAAGTAAAAATAGAAAGATGAACACAAGCGGAAGCCTGCGTTTTGCACGCTTTTTTATTGTTCCCATTGCTATTCCTCCTGTTTTTCATCTGATTGCTTATCTTTAATGCGTTTTTCCGCTTTTTTACGGTCATTATAAAGTATTATGCAAGCAATAATGAAAACGATAATAGCAACAAGTACAATCGCACCGATTACGAGAATCTGATTGATAACATTTTGAGAGAGAGAGTTATCAGATGTAGGCGGGTCGGGAATTTCTGAAGTACTTCTGCTATTTTCATCAGGAGTATATGGAACACGAGTTCCACGCACAAGAAGTCGGCGGTCATTTATGCCATAAGGTGTGCAAGTTAATAGTGTGACATAGTCTTCGCCAGAAACAATCCTAAGAGTATCTGTTTCATCTGGCTTAACATCTTGAATTTTATCAATCTTATAAGCAAGAACTTCATTCAAGATATGTATATAGAACATATCGCCTACTTTGACTTGGTCAAGCTGTGTGAACATCTCTGCACTCGGCAAACCCGTATGTCCTGAAATTACACTATGCGTGTTTTTGCCACCAACTGGCAAAGAGGTATTTTCGAGATAGCCACAGCCCTTTTCAAGAACTTCATTAGAAGTTCCGTAATATACTGGCAAATAGATATTAACCTTTGGTACATCTACATAACACATTATACCATCTGTGCGGTTAAGACACTTTGCGTCTATATCGGTTTTCGAGCCACTATAAAGGCTTTTGTTATACTCATTAGCCTTGGCGAAAAACTCATCAATCTCTGATGTATCGAGGTTTTTAACCTCATCATCATAGCTGCCGATAACAACATTGGCGGTCATAACCGAAACCAAATTACCCACGAATGGATAAAGAATGGACGCAACACCAACGATAAAGAGTATTGCCATAACAAAGAGCGGCCATTTCTTAAGCTTTTTGTGTTTCAAGTTTTTACGCCCTTTCGCAAAGTTTTCCGAGAGGTTTGCCCCATTTTTAAGCCAAGCCCCTTGGAAAACCTGCTCCGTCCAAAGCGGAAGCGGAGCAGATTTTAACGATTAGCTAAGTAAAATTAAAGAATAAGTATAAATTATTCCTCAATCTTTCTCTTCTTCATATAAACGATGAGCATGATACCAGCTACGAGTACTACGCCTGCACCAGCAACTGTGAAGATGATTGTACCCATTCCACCTGTGCCTGGAAGTGTCTGACCCTGTACGTTAATAACTTCAATTGTGCCATCATCTTTAACACCAGTACCCGAAAAAGCATATGTACCATCATACTTAGTATCGCCATTAGCTGTAATTGTAATATCTACATCGGCAGCAGTCTTATAGCCATCTGGTGTAGTTGTTTCTTTAAGAACATATTTACCAGCAGCAAGACCCTTAAATTCTACTGTATTATTATCTTCTGTTGTAGAAGCAGTAGCAATAACATCTGTACCATTAGCAGCATAGAGTGTAAAGCCTGCTACAGGATATTCGTTTGTATCTGTTTTGGTAAAGTCTGAGAATGTTTTGTTTACTACAAGCTTTGTTGTAAATACTTTACCATCATCTGGAATTTCCTTAGAAGTACCACCCTCATAGTAGTTATTATCAAACTTCAATGTAGCTTTGTTAGGGTTACCAGCTGTACCTACAACTGCATTCTTATTAACTGTAGCATCATAAGTAACTACAACATCTTTTGTTTTATTAGTAAGAACAAAAGCATTTGCAAATGAAATCTTAAATCCATTACCCTCAGCAGCTACAGTAAAATCTGTTGTTGCTGTACCACCAACAGTAACAACAAAATCGTCTTTATCAAGACCAGCACTACCTTTGTCTACAAGAGTTAAACCAGCTGATGGAATATCAGTAATAGAATATTCTGTCATATTTTCTGCTTTTATTGTTTCTGCATAGTTAGGGAATTTTGTTGAAAGCTTATAAGAAACAGTTGAACCTATGCTTACCTGTGCTGTATCATTACCAGTTCCAACAGTACCGCCTGTTAAACCAGTGCCAGTAGCACTTGCAGTTACTTTTTCAATAGTCTTATCAAATGTAATTTCAGATGTCTTAGCATTAACTGTACCTATAGGTGTATCGCTACGAACTGAAAGAAGGATAGGTGCACCTGTCATCTGTGAACCAGATGTAAGAATCAAGTAGTAACCTGGAGCAAGGCTTGCTTTTTCGCCACCAGCTACAGTTGCAAGTGGAGTTGTAGGATTTGTACTAGTAGTATCAACCTTAGCAGCTAATGCATCAGCTAAGTCTTTCTTAGCAGCAGCATCAGAACTATCTACAGCAGCAATTTTATCAATAGTCTCATAACCTGCAACATCAGTAAATGGTGCTACTAATGTGTAATCATAAGCTGTACCACCAGCAGCAACAGTAGCAGTTGCAACCTGATAAATTTTATAAGTTAGATTTGTAACATTAGAATTAAAAGTGATTTCTTGTGTGTCGGTTGTAACCGCAGCAGCAAAAGCAGTCATTGGTACCATAGATGCTGCGAGAACAGCAGCAACGGCAGCAGCGGTCATTCCTTTGAAAATTTTCTTAGCTTTCATAATTTTTTACCTCCATATCGGATAATATTATTTTGTGCGAATTCTTTTATTTTTTAGTTATAAATTATAGCCTCGCACTTAACCGATAATCTATAACTTTTTTTCAAGGAGGATTATCGCACCTTCTTTGACGACTTGCCTATATGCACAAAGGCATATTTTTTATTTAATAGCAACAAACCACCTGCTAATGCTATGGCTATTGCTCCAAATAAAACGAAATTAAATTCGTTAGGGCTTCCACCCTCACCTCCAGTTTCTGGCATACTGATGTCTTGAACTATACGAGTATTATTTACTATCAAACCAGTAGTAATATTGGAAGAAGTACTAGTAGTATATTCAACTTTATAAGTTACATTACCACTTGCAGCGGTGATAGTAGTCGTATTGTCATTATCAATAGGGTTACCATCTTTGTCTAATTCTCTTATAGCATATTGCCATTGGAAGCCATTATCATCATATGTTTCAAGCTTAGTAATTGTCTTTTCCCAGCTGGAATCTAATGTAAAACTTTCATAGTTAGGAACTTTACTCCAAGAACTATCAGTTGAACGACGAAGCAAGCAGAATCTTACTGCATTAGCAGTAGGAATATATTTATCTCTATCAGCTTCATCTACATTAAGCCAATTTTTACTAATTTTAAGGTCCATTGTAGCTATTTGGGTATTATAGAAAGTATATGAATACTCAGTTTCTTTAGCAACAACTGTTCCTGTTACTGAATGAGTAGCTATTCCATTAACTGTATTCTGGCTGATAAGTACATCGTTACCGCCAGTTGTAACTTTTTTAAGCACTGCGTAATCAGAGTTTTCATCAACCTCGTGGATAATATATTCTGTGCCTACTGGAATACCTGTGATTGTCTTGCTCTCACCAACTCCAAGCTCAATAACATTAGATACTATAGAATTAGCACCCTCCAAGCCAGAACCGCCGACATTCTTAAACTCAACATAGAATTTATATTTACCTACTAAGTTTACATTACCAACCTTATCTTTGGTAATCTTGATGCTTCCGACATTTACTTTATTATTGAATTGAACCTTTAACTTTGTGCTTTGATTTGTTCCGTCTGGGTTAGTATACGAACGGAAAACCATAGTATCTGCATCAGGCTTAGTACCTGTATAGTTAGCTAATGAGGAACTACTGTCTGGCTTTTCTGTTCTTCCGTCATTTACGGCTGTGCCAGTAACATTTTTCAGATTCGAGATACTGCCGTTGGTTACTGTACTTCCACTTGCCATACTTGTTACAGCAGAGCCATCTTCGTAAACAGTATATGTAGTCGTATAGAGTTTCTTCTGAGATGCACTAAGATTTTCTTTTAATGAAATATAACTTCCTCTACGGAACTGGTCATAGAAAGTAACTAATTGCTTATTTTTTAAGTAGAAATTACCACTTTCATCAACTAAATCAAGTGTACCCTTTGAAGATGAAGAGCTACTATCCTTTTTATAATACTGTGCATTTTTTGTATTTTCGAGATTTCCGCTTGTAGCTGAACCATAGTCAGGAATGTTTTCTTGAGCAGTAGTAAAGCCTGTACCTATGGAAGTAGCATCATTTTTAAAGATGAAATCGTCAAGGTAAACATCGCACTCGATATTATACTGAAAACTTATAGTGCTAATTTTAGTCTTATCAAAACCACTTTCCGCAGTAAGCTTATCTAAGATTACAGTTACTTTTGACCAAGCATTACCACTAAGAACAGTATCCTTAACCTTATTAGCATCTAAGAAACCATAAAGCTTTTTGCCGTTTACATCAGTTAATTGAATATACATATTATTTAACGATGCAATATCATTGGCAATATAGGCTTTAAAGTTAAGATAAGTCATTTCGCTTATATCTTTCGATTGACTATCATCAGCACTTAAATTACCTAATCTTACTTGTGTATATTCATTATTTTCATTTGAGTAATTAGCAAACCAATGTACAACATTATCTTGTCCATTATAGCTATCTACTTTTTCAAATATATTACCTTCAGATGTTACAGATAAATTACCCGTGAAATTCTCAGCAAAGTTAAGCGTTGTCAATCCTGTGCTACCATTAGCAGCTTTTGTACCAAAGTGTGTTACACGATTCTGAATGAGAAACTCAAAGTTTTCGTTTTCATCAAAGAGATTAGAGAACATTGTGTTAACATCACTCTTATCAACAGTTTTCTCAACTTCAAGTTCACTGCTGTCAGGGAAGTTAAATGCAACCTTCATATTTGATTCCCACATACCACGCTCCATATAGTACATGGTAAGTGTATGTTCGGCAGAATTATCACCATCGAGAGTGAACTCTTTCTGCTGATAGAAATCATATGTTTTATTTTCCGTGCCAGACTCACCATCAGCATGATATGTTATTGACCTTACTGAAGAGCCTCCCGATACATCAGAGTTATTAGCTGATTTTTTAACCCTGCTTACATAAGATTTTTTATTAGCAAAGTCTAACATACCTGTAACCTGACCATGGTCACCACCAACATCAAGTGCAAGCTTTCCGTCGATATAAACCCAAACATCATCATCACCAGAGAACAGGAATTTAATATCTACTTTGTCTCCACTACTATTGAGTACTTTTCCATCATCTGTAAGACGGAATTTAAACTCAAGCTTTGCTCCATAACCATAATTATATGTAGAACCATTATTGTTTTTCGCACTGTTATCACCATAGTTAAATGGGAACAAACCATATATGTTGGAAACACCATCACCGCCATCATATATACCACTACTATTTAAGTTTTTACTCCAATTTCTATTGCTATCTGAAGAATGATTTGCTAAATAGTAATTGTCGCTTGCGGTATCCTTTTGCATTGCAAGAGTTGTGCTTGCACTATCATACCACCAGTAATCAACTCCCTCACCAAAGACATCTTTCTTTGTAAATGGGAAAGCAACATTGTTATATACCTTACCTAATTTTGTGTTTTTGCTATTGTTTCCGTTTAGGAAATCCTCGTCAAAATAAGGTGAAGCCGCATTGTTGTCATGCGTTTTCAGAACACCGTTATCCAAACTACTATTAACGATACCCTGTGTTGCATACATATAATATCCATCTGACCCTATCTTTACCGTACCATCTGAATTTACATTAGAGTTATTATTTGAAATAAAAGTATTATACTTGCTCCAACCATATAAATCCATAGTATCAGCTATCGCTCCAAAAGGAAAACCCCAGTCACTATGTGTTGGCTGAAAATGACCTGTATAAATTGCGTCATTGACACTTACACCTTTATTTTTATAATAATCACTAAGAGCTTGGTCGAACTGTCTGAAATTTACCCAGTTTCTATGAGACGCTCCACTTTGCAATCCTGATTCACCATTATAATCATCACGGTTGCTGCCGTTCAACTCAAAATCTGTATAGTAATCATAGAAAGTAGAGTTTACATAATTTACTTCAGTACTTCCGTAATTGCTCTTTTCGCTACTAAAGCTTGATGCTTTAATATCTACTACTGGGTTATTTTTGCCTGATTCTGCATCACGAATGGTATAGACCTTATCCCAGTAGCCTGAACGCATACTATTATCATAAATACATTTATCACTTGAATCGGCATAGAAGCAAGTCTTATTTGTATTTTTAGGTAAATCTAAATCTTCTGTTTTACTTGCATTAGCATTAGGCCATGTGCCTTCATTAGTACTACTATAAAAAATCACCTTACTATATTTTTCAACATCTTGCTTACTGATATTTACAAAATAGACATCAGACCATGTATTAGAATCAACTGTCTTTGAAGATAATTTTGTCATTTCATAACCAACTGTTGAACCATCTGTTGCTCCAAACAGATGAGCAAACATCTTTGCATTACTATCTTGTATAGGCATTGTAGCATTGCTGGCTGTTGAGTTATTATAAGATAATTTGGAAAGGGTTGCATCAAAATATAAATCCAAGCCATCACTATTGCTATAAACACCAGAAATACTTGCTATACTTCCATTAATACTCAACTTGTTTTTAGATAAATCGCTCCAAAGGAAATTATATCTCATATTATTATATGTAACGCTTATAATATCCTGCTGTGTTGCGGAAGTATTTATTATATAGCTGTAAGTACTATCATCATCTGAATCTTTTGTAAAAGTTTCATTAGAATCTTTTATTGTAATAGTTGGTACAACACTAGAAGTTGTATCAAAAAAGAATTTATCAAGATAAAGTTTCTTGTTATTTATAGAATCACTTGCTGTTGAGGGCTCAGCTCCCCAATAAGAAATCACCGAGTTATTAGAAAGATTTTCTGTTGCACCATAGTAGAATGTATTACAAGTATTTTCATCATAACTTATCGGTGTAACACCACTGCTGCTTGCATTAAAGAGATTATATTTTCCAAGAGAAGTATCACCATTTTTAAATTCTACTGTTGTATAAGGTTTGTCATTTATATCATTAGGAATTGTTATTTGATTATTTGTAAGACTTGAACTTGTTTCTGTAACTTCAGCTCCGGTAAATATAGCAGTTATATTTCCTGCAAGTTTACCTGTCATATCCTTGAAGTTTATTGTTTTGCCTTCTAAGCTTTTTGAAATCGGCGTATCTGAAACACTAATTGAATATACTGTTTTACTGTCTATTATAGCTGTAGAACTTCCGTCCCAGTAAAAATATTTGGCACCCGCATCACTTAAATTGATTGATGTCATAGTAGTTCTTCTATAATCTTGAGCTTTAATATCGTTCCAATTATCAAAGCAACTGAACCCAAAGATATGTCCAATATTTCCCCAACCGCTCTTATCCCAACGAATTATATCTGTACCAGAAATTTTTTCACCTTTCTGTAAAGTACCCCAAGTATCAACAAACATATAGACATTATTATTCCATTCATCAGAAAAGTTTGATATATCCAAATAGACATATTTCGATTCTAAAGTTATGCTTGCCGCATCAGCTTTTTTTCCGCTGAAAAGATTCATAGGAAAAATGCCTATGAGTATCATTAAGGCACATAATATTGCCACACTTGATGTTAGTTTTCGTTTAGATGTTATTATCATAAAGCATAAACCTCCATAAATCTTTTTGCATCTCATAATGGAATGTAGCCTACTGTTTACATGAATTTTCTTAATCTTTTTTCGATTATAGCATTTTTATGCAAAATCGTCAACATTTAGGTAAAAAAAGTCATTATTTTACAATTATTTCTTATAATAATATGTATATTAGGGCAAATATAAGCATTTTAGTTTTTTACACTATTGTGCAAGTTTGGCTATTATGATACGAGTATCAATTTTAAAAACAAATAATGAAAAATTTTATCCAATAAATGCAAAAATTGCACTCTCCTTTTTAAAGCATAAAATTCTCTCGAAAGCTCTCGAGAGAATTTATTT
>OHGT01001053.1_pt1 | contig 13774 bp, 8 predicted proteins | sample 1567861 | NCBI WGS metagenome assembly OHGT01 (sample SAMEA3879533, study PRJEB24766) | human gut metagenome | biome: human-associated habitat; feature: feces | place: USA | collected 1985/1987 | reverse complement strand
GATGACTTGGTATTCCGTGATACTCCTGTATCTAATAACACGACAGCGACTATCTCTACTTCAAATGACCGGACTATCTTCAATTTAAGTGCTAATTACTATACGGACCATGGTATGTATATAAAAGATGACTATACCAAAGGTGGATATAACCTGAGTGTAGACCATAATATATACGATAACTTCAAAGTGCGTTTTTCAAATATTCTTTCTCGCGGTGTACGCAACTCTAACGGTGGACTGGCTTATTGGAGAAATCCCATTTATCCGGTTTACGATGAGAATGGAGATTATTACCTGAGAAATGCCAGTGACTTCAGCCACCCGCTTGCAATTACAAACCTGCGTAAGAACAAGTCGAAGTCTTTAGATGTGATTTCCTCTGTGGCACTGGAATGGCAAGTGTTGCCGTCTGTGAAACTTACTTCACAATTGAATTATAAGTTTGGTAAATCAGTGTCTGACAGATACTATCCGAAGAAATATACTGAAGCAGGAGAGTTCAGCAACGGTCAGGCAGAGATAGAGAACTGGGAGGGTCACAATCTGGTATCAGAGACATTTGCCAACTTTCAAAAGACTTTTGGTAAGCATGATATAGGTGCTATGGCGGGTTACTCTTATGAGTATTACATGTCCAGAAGTTCAGGCTTGACCGCCAAAGACTTTGTCAATGAATCATTGGGTAATGAGAATATGGGTGCCGGTAATCCGGAGAAAAATGAAATTTGGAATGGTTATTCGGAGAATAAACTGGTTTCGGGAATGTTCCGTTTGAACTATGTATACGATAATAAATACCTGCTGACGTTGACGGCACGTGCTGACGGTTCCACTAAATTCGGTAAGAACAATAAATGGGCGATGTTTCCATCAGGAGCAATCAGTTGGAAGGCTCACGAAGAGTCGTTTATCAAAAATTTGAATGTGTTTGATGAATTGAAATTCCGCTTTAGCTATGGCATTTCAGGTAATCAGGGTATTAGCCCTTATCAGACACTGAGCCGTTATGGTACTGACAAATATTATAATGACGGCAACTGGGCTACTACAATTGGTCCGGGTTATGTTTCCGGTTGGACAGGTCCCGGTTGGATATATCGTGTGTGGAGTGGTATTCCTAATCCTGACTTAAAATGGGAAACTACTGCGCAGGCAGACTTTGGTATCGATATGGCATTTTTCAACCGTCGTTTGAGAGTTGCATTTGATTACTATGACAAACAGACTAGTGACTTGCTCCGTGAACGTAACCTTGCTTTATCTTCAGGCTACGATAAGATGTGGGTAAATGATGGTAAAATACAAAATCGCGGTTTTGAAGTAACGGTGGATGCAGATATTTTGCAAACTAAAGATTGGCAACTGAGCGGAACCTTAATTTATTCGCGCAACCGGAATAAAGTAAAGGATTTAGGTAATACATTGGAATCCGGTTTGGTTACTGACCCTATGACGGGAATGCTCTTCGAATATTCGGGAAATAGTCTTGAGCAATATCGTGATTATACCAATATATTGGCTATCGGTCAACCGGTGAATGTATTTTACGGATATAAAGTAAATGGAATAGTTCAAACTTTGAACGAAGGAATCGATGCCGGTTTAACTGGAGATTATGCTAATCCGGGAGAGTTCAAGTACGTAGATTTAAGTGGTGATGATGAGATATCCGAGGCTGATAAGACAATAATCGGTGATCCTAATCCGGACTTCACCGCAAGTTTGGCATTAAATCTGTCTTGGAAGAAGTTTGATATCAGTGTTTTCTTTAACGGGGTGTTCGGTCAAGATGTATTGAATACGAAAGCATTTGGTGAAGCGAGCAATTCTCCATTACGTTGGACTCCTGATAATCCTACCAATAAATATCCCAGACTGCGCGATGGTCGTCAGGTAAAGATTTCCGATTGGTGGATAGAAGACGGTTCTTTCCTGCGTGTGCAGAACTTGAATATCGGTTATACATTTGATTTGCCGAAGAAATCATTCTTGTCGAAAGCACGTATCTATATGAATGCCTCAAACTTATATACTTTTACAAAATTCAAGGGATATGATCCCGAAGTTGGTTTGAACGGAGTATATAGCGGTGGTTATCCCCGTTTACGTAAATGGACTTTCGGACTTGACTTAACCTTTTAATAACTGATTCAGCATGAAAAATAAAGTAATCATATCACTGCTTGCCGGAACCCTGGCATTGGGAGCCTGCAATTTGGATGAGACTCCTTATGGGTTCTACTCCGAAGACAACTTCTTCAAAACGGCAGCCGATGCAGAAGCTGCTGTAATGTATGCCTACGGCACACTGACTTATTTAGAATATTCCAGAACAATATTCTTTCTGGGTGACATGGCAAGTGAAACCATGACAACAAAATCGGATGCAAGTGCCGATAACCAGGATTTGAATAACTGGAAAGTAGCCAATTTTAAGACAAACGGTTCGTTGGAAAACTTCTTTAAATACGCATTCATTGGTGTAAATCGTGCTAATGCAGTCATTAAGAAAGTGCCGGAAGCTACCTTCAACCAAGAGCAGAAGGATCGTTTCCTGGGTGAAGCTTACTTCCTTCGTGCATGGAATTATTTCAACCTGGTGCGTAACTTCGGACTTGTGCCCCTTCATCATACGGTAGTGGAAACAGTTGAACAGACTTCAACAGCATTGGCGCCGAACATGGATGCCATGTATGATTTGATTCTTTCGGATTGCCGCCGTGCCGCTGACTTATTATCGGTTTACGATACTCCCAAGATTGGCCGTGCCGACCGGGTTGCTGCCCAAGCATTGGCTGCCAAAGCCTACCTATATGCAGCTTCGGCTAAAGAACACGGTGTGAAATTGTATACTGATATGCACCGGGATATAACGGTAATGTATGACAGTGCTGCCTATTATGCGGGCGAGGTCATAGACAAGCAAACCGTCTATGGTTTTGAAAACTCCCTGCTTGATATTTATGATGTAGAGAAGGCTCGTGGCAAAGAACATATCTTTATTATGGCGATGGACAGAACAGGTGCTTCGGAAGGACAGTATTCCAAGATCTCCAAGATGTTCCTCCCTTATGTCGATGGGGCTACATTGTATTTGAAACAAGGCGAAAAGAATGAATATATCCCGTCGCATGACGGCTGGGGAGAATATCGGACTACAGTTAATTTCTACAATAGCTTCGATGCGAATGATAAGCGTAAAACGGAACTTATAGCCGATAAGGTTTATAAAGCAGACGGTTCCGTGCTGGGTGAATATCCCGGAAAACTTCCTTATCCGTTCTGCCGTAAATACATTGACCCGAAGTTTGAGGGTGATAAGACCAGTACCCGTCCTTTCTTGCTCCGTTTCTCTGATGTAGCATTAATTTATGCGGAAGCAGTGGGGCCTACTTCAAAAGCTTATACATTGGTTAACTTTATCCGTAACCGTGCAGGATTGGGAGTCATGAATCCCAATCTGAGTAAGGACGATTTCCGTAAGGAGATATTTAATGAGAGATCCTTCGAACTTTCCTTTGAAGGCGATCGCATGTATGACTTACGCCGTTGGAACAAGATTACAACTATTGTGCCCGAAGCTGCCGGACTTACGGAAGATCAGGTAACTTTCTATCCGATACCGCAAGCTGAAATTAATTTGAATGGAAGTCTCAGACCTTAAAATAGAGTAAGATTATGGTAAAACTAACAAAATATATACTGCTTGCCTGTGTGATGTTGACCCAACAGGCATGTGTGAAGGATTTGCAGGATGACATCAACGATGGTGGCTGGAATCATGAGCGCACGGTGATCGATATCCAATTTGAAAATCAGATGGGCAAACCTGTAATTGAAACAGTGGATGCTACTACAGGAGAGATAAGTCTGGCGATAAATATTGATGCTGTACCCGATTTGACTAATATAAAGTTGAAGAAGCTGGAACTCTCTTATCAGGCAAAATCTTCTTTAAAAGTAGGAGAAGCTTTGAACTTTGAGAACGCTTCGAAAAGTGCTTCTATCACGATAACCTCAACTACCGGAGAGACTCGCGAGTATAAAATTACTGTTTCCGAGTTTAGCGAGACCCTTGTTGGAACTTGGGATGTAAAGACGTTAACTATTTATGGAGGTACGGGTGCCGAATACGGTGGAGCAGCAGTCATGCAACTGGCAGCCAAACCTTGGTGTTGGTCGGGGACTTATGGTCCGCAAACTGAGTGTGATAATACGCTTACGTTTACGATGACAGGTGTTACGGACGAAGGCAATACAAGCGGTATTTGTATAAATGATGCCGGAGCCGATGGTAAGTACGCAGATTTCATCTTCTTAGGCAGCGGCAATAAGGAAAACCCTGGTGTAGATGTTGATCTGAAGAAGTTCTACCGTCAGATTCCTGTAGGTGAGAGTACATGGGTACGCGATTATGCGGCAAATACAATTACCTTTATCGACAAGGACGGTAAAAAAACAACGGGTGCACTAGTACCTGCCGGAACAGAAGACTTAGGAAACGGGCAAAGCATGAAGATTGAACAGAATGCTTTCGCTTTCAACTTAAGTGGCACGGACGACTGGACGAATATCTACAGTGATTACGATAAGTTTGTGAAGAAAGTTCGTCGTTATTGGATTTCAGTTTCCAAACGCTGATAGGTTTATGAAAATTACAATTCTACTTACAATATTCTTTCTGTGGAGCGGTTATACCGCTTCACAGACGGTTGTTTCTATCGACACAAAACAGATTGTCAGCGAAGGTTATATTGGTAATGGTGCTCAATGGGATCCTTACCAATTGGACTATGGCAAAGGGCGTATGGAAATCTCCGAAGCCGACTGGAAGAAGATGTATGACCGTTTGGATTTTATGCGTCCACAGTTTATCCGTGTCATGACGAATGCCACATCGGTAATGAAGGACGGAGAACTTCAACCGGAACGCGGATTGGATCATTTAGCTCATATTCTTGACTATTGCCAGACTCGCGGCGTAACTGTTATGTTCGGCGATTGGGGTGGGGGAATGGTAGACTCCCGTAAAGAGATTATTCATGAAAAGAATCTTTCTGCCGCTGCACGGTACATCCGTTTTTTGATTGATGACAAAGGATATTCCTGTATCAAATACTATAATCTGGTAAATGAACCGAATGGTTATTGGTCGTCGACTGACGGGAAGTACTCTCTTTGGGCACGTGCTATCCGTTATTTCTACGGAGAGCTACAGCGCAATAAATTGGCCGACAGGCTTTCGATAGTAGGTCCCGATGCTGCTATTTGGTCGGCCAACGAAGCATGGTGGGTGGATAGTTGTGCAACACATCTTGGTAAAGAAATAGGTCTTTATGATATCCATACTTATCCTTCCAAAGTTACGGTTAATAGCGGTGTATATACCGATATTATCCGTGCCTATAAGCAATTCGTCCCTCAGGATAAGAAAATAGTGATGGGTGAGATTGGCTTTAAGTTTGTAGAACCTGCCGATTCTCTTTATTTGAAGGAAAATTTTCGTCGGGCAAAGGCAAAACCTCATGCTTCGATAGACGATTCGCAGATGTTTGTTTATGACTATATGTACGGCACGGATATGGCAGATGCCTTGTTCCAAACAGTCAATGCAGGATATTCCGGTTCAGTAGTCTGGATGCTCGATGATGCGATGCATGCAAAAGAATCACCCGACAAGCTGAAAGTATGGGGCTTTTGGAATATCTTTGGCGAAGAACTGTTTGGTGCGGCAGAAGAGGAGGTTCGTCCTTGGTATTATGCGTGGTCTTTATTAACCCGTTATATGCCAGCCGGTTCGCGTGCTTTTAAAGTAGATGTGACCGGTGATCCCGCTCTTAAAGCGATAGCCGTGGAGAAAGACGGGAAATATATGTTTGCCTTGGTCAATGTTTCCAAAGAAGAGAAGCCGGTGTTACTTAAAAGTACTTCTCTTTCTACTTTGAAAGGGATGAAGCAGTATTTGTATGGCGAAGGCAAATTACTGAAAGAGGGTGATTGCAAACTATTACCCCTTCGTAAAGACTTCACACTACAATTGAAGAAAGGTGAAGCATTAACTATGTCCGGAGAATCGTTAGTGGTATATACTAACTTTGATTATTAATCGTAAACACAAAATATCCCAATATATAATGAAGATGACTTTTATTTTAAGTTGCTTGCTGATGTGGACAGTATCGGCTTGTACCACACAAGATATAGTGAAGATAACCGTATTGCCCGAAGTAACCAATGCCGGTTACATTGGTAACGGAGCCGAGTGGGACCCTTATGATGAGGCTGAGGCTTGGGGTGCAAGTGTGTCCGACAAAGACTGGGAGACACTTCGCAAGCGACTTGACTTCATGAAACCACAGTATGTACGTTGTATGATAAACAGCCCATACCGTTATTATGATGCCGCTACAGGCAGCTATGATAAAACAAGGAATATCGCCTCCATTTCCCATCTGTTGCAATACTGTACCGAACGGGAGATAACCGTTATGTATGGCGAATACAATCCCCCCACATGGGATATGAAACAGGATCAGAAATGGGTCGATATGTCCGTCGATTACCTGAATTATCTGGTAAACGATCTTGGTTTCTCTTGTATCAAATACTTTGTTATCTTCAATGAGCCTGACGGTAACTGGGCTTCTACCAACGGCGATTATGAAATGTGGAAACAAATGCTTTACCGTTTCCATAAAAAGATGAAAGAATATCCGGGTTTGACGGAGAAAGTGCAACTTGCCGGTCCGGATGTTGTAGCAGACTACAAAAACAAGGCTTCCGCTTATGATGCTGAAGGCTGGGTGAAGCAAACGGTACTCGACGCAGATTCTATCATCGGATTGTATGATATACATGCCTATCCGGGGCAGAATGAAGTTCGAAGTGGTCAATATCCCGAAATCCTTTCCCGATACAAACGTCATATTCCTCGCGAAAAAAAGATTGTCTTAGGCGAGGCGGGCTATAAGTACTGGCGCAAAGCCGATTCATTGTTGATGGCAGAATATAATCGTCGTCTGGAAAAACATCCTTTTACCAAAGGAAGCGATTGCAATATGCTTTGTTATGACTATTTTTATGGACTAGATATGCCTCTGCTGGCTATGGAAGTGATGAATGGGGGATATTCGGGCATGGCTGTGTGGATGCTGGACGATGCCATGCACAGCAATGGAGACTCAGGTAAGACAGAAGACATCAAGATATGGGGTATGTGGAATACCTTGGGCGAAGAAGTTTTCAATAAACCTGAAGAAGAACAGATTCGCCCCTGGTTTTATACCTGGTCGCTGATGTGCCGTTACTTCCCTGCCGGAACGGATATATTGCATACTACTGTGGCTACACAAGATAAGGATATCTATGTCGTGGCTGGTACGTATCAGGGCAAAACAACAGTAGCGATGGTAAATGTGGGAGATAAAGACAAAAAAGTCAGCCTTTCACTCCCTCAACCGATAGAGAATGTTTCACTCTATGTGTACGAGGAAAACTGCCAACCCAAAGATGCCGAGGGCTTCCCCGTTCCTCAACAATCAGATATGAAGCTGAAGGGAACATACGAAACGACTTTGAAAGCTCAGACATTCCAGTTATTAACCAATATCCACTTATAAACCAGTTATGAATAGATTCTATATTGCAGTTTTACTAGCTTTGATGGGATGCTTATCTTGCTCCAAGGGAGAAGATGATACTACCCCTGAGCCTCCACAACCACCCGTGCCCGAGATAGTGGAGCTAAGTATTGTCGATAAAAACGTCACCGCCGAAACGAAAGCTTTGTATGCAAATTTATGGGATATCCAACAGAAAGGTTTCATGTTCGGACATCATGACGACTTGTTCTATGGTCGCAAATGGTATAATGTACAGGGTAATTCTGATACCAAAGATGTGTGTGGTGATTACCCCGCTGTATTCAGTGTGGACTTTGCCGAGATTATGGATGACCGTTTCGAAGGAAATGAAGCCAACGACGTCCGCAAGCGTTGCATCCTTGAAGCACGTCGCAGGGGAGAGGTAATCATAGCGTGTTGTCACCTTAACAATCCGTTGACAGGTGGTGACTCCTGGGACAACTCCAGTGCTGCCGTTGTGCGTGGAATACTGGAGAACGGAAGTGCTGTTCAAACGAAATTCAAGACTTGGCTCGACCGTTTGGCTGCCTTTGCAGGAGAATTGAAAGACGATCAAGGCAAACCGATACCGATTATCTTTCGCCCTTTCCATGAGCACACTCAGACTTGGTCTTGGTGGGGCAAAAGTTGTACTACCGAAGCTGAGTTTATTAACCTTTGGAAGTTCACTGTCAATTATTTGCGTGATACGAAAGGTGTACATCAGTTTATCTATGCCATTTCACCGCAGATGGATACTGTGAAACGTGAAGAAGACTTCCTGTTCCGTTGGCCGGGCGATGAATATGTCGATTTTATCGGTATGGACTGCTATCACGGTCTGAATCCTGCAACGTTCTCTTCTAATCTCAAAGCTATTTCGGACTTGTCGAAGAAAAAGAAGAAACCTTGTGGAGTGACTGAAACCGGTGTCGAAGGGTTTACCGAAAAAGACTACTGGTCGAAGCAGATACTTTCTCCGGCAACAGGTCGTAATGTGAGTATGATTGTGATGTGGCGCAATAAGTTTGTAGGTGGTAACGACTCCGATATGCATTATTTCTCTGTATTCAAGGGACATATCTCCGAAGCAGACTTTGTCAAGTTCCATGGAAGTGAACTTACTTATTTCAGCAAGAACTTACCAAACATGTATCAAATGCCTGAAAATATTACGGTAAAGTAATCTTATTTTCATTATTCCTTTGTAAAAGATGGCATCTTATATAGTATAGGATGCCATCTTGTGTTGTGTAAGATAACATCCTTGTAAATAATAAAGTTGAAAATATATTTAGCAGACGAAGAAAAACCCATTATCTTTGTAACCATACCTATTTACAACATAAAATAGATAGACATTTATGAAGAAAATTATGATGACAGTAGCCATCGCCGCTATTTTGGGAGGATGTGCATCGCAACAGAAGAGTGGAGATGCATCCGGTAATCCTCTTTTGAGTGAGTACACAACCCCGTATCAGGTCCCTCCTTTCGACCAGATCAAGGTAGAACATTACAAGCCTGCTTTCCTGAAAGGTATGGAGGAGGAGATGAAAGAGATTGAAGCAATCGTCAATAATCCTGAGGCACCCAATTTTGAGAACACGATTGTGGCTTTAGACCAAAGTGGGGAACTGTACCGTAAGGTTCGAACTGTTTTTGGCGGATTGAACAGTGCCAATACCAACGATGAAATGCAAGCGTTGAGTAAAGAACTCTCGCCGTTGCAATCCAAACACAGTGATGACATAAACCTGAATCCGAAGCTCTTTGCCCGTGTGAAGGAAGTCTATGATAATCAGGACAAGTTCAATCTTGATAAAGAGCAGAAGAAATTGCTCGAAGAGACATATAAGGATTTTGTGCGTGGTGGCGCCAATCTGGATGCTGAAGGTCAGAAGAAACTTCGTGAATTGAACAGCGAAATAGCTATGTTGCAACTCACTTTCGGGCAGAATATGTTGAAGGAAACCAATGCTTTCAGACTGGTTATTGATAAGAAAGAAGACCTGGCAGGACTGCCTGAGGCCTTGATTGCCGCAGCTGCCGAGCAAGCTCTGAAAGACAGTTTGGAAGGTAAGTGGGTATTTACCCTTCAAAACCCCAGTGTAATGCCTTTCTTACAATATGCCGATAACCGAGAATTGCGTGAAAAGATATTCAAGGGCTATATCAACCGTGGTAACAATGGAAATGCCAACGATAACAAAGAGGTAGTTCGTAAACTTGTTAAAGCTCGCCTTGAAAAAGCAAAATTGATGGGCTACGAAGATTATGCTTCCTTTGTTCTCGAAGAACGTATGTCGAAAAACTCGGCTGCAGTATACGATCTGCTCGATCAGATTTGGGCTCCGACTTTGACTAAAGCCAAAGAGGAATTGGCAGATATCAATGCTGAAATAAAGAAGGATGGCAAGAACTTTACCGCCGAAGGTTGGGACTGGCGCTACTATGCCGACCGTGCCCGTAAGGCGAAGTTCGACCTCGATGAGAACCAGATTCGTCCTTACTTGAAACTTGACAATGTGCGTGACGGTATTTTCTATGTATGTCAGAAACTCTATGGCATCAGTTTCTCACCGTTGACTAATGTTCCTCTTCCTCACCCTGAAGCACAGGCGTTTGAGTGTAAAGATAAGGACGGTACTCACTTGGGTGTACTTTATATGGACTTCTTCCCTCGTGCCAGCAAGCGTGGTGGAGCATGGTGTGGTACTTACCGTTCGCAGACGTATAAGGATGGTAAGAAGGTTGCTCCTGTAGTTACCATTGTTTGCAACTTTACCAAGCCCTCCGAAGGACAACCTGCCTTGCTGAGTGCTGATGAAGCTAATACTTTCTTCCACGAATTCGGTCATGCTCTGCATAACCTGTTTAAGGATGTACACTATTATGGTGTTGCTGGTGTGCCACGCGATTTCGTGGAGTTACCTTCTCAAATCATGGAACATTGGGTTTTCGAACCCGAGGTGCTGAAGGTATATGCCAAGCATTATCAGACTGGTGAAGTTATTCCTGCCGAATTGATAGAGAAACTTGATAAGAGCGGAAAATACGGTCAAGGATTTGCCACAGCCGAATATACCGCCGCTTCTCTGCTCGATATGGACTACCATGTGCTAAAAGAAGTACCCGAAACTATGGATGTTATGAAGTTCGAGGCTGATGCTTTGGGCAAGCGTGGTGCTTTGAAGCAGATACCTTCACGCTACCGTACTACCTACTTTAATCATACAATGGGGGGCGGATATACTGCCGGTTATTATAGCTATATTTGGGCAGAGGTTCTCGATTCCGATGCTTTCCAGGCATTTGTAGAAAGTGGCGACCTCTTTAGTCAAGAGTATGCCGATAAGTTCCGTAAATTCGTCCTTACTCCGGGCGGTATTGACGATGCAATGGATATGTATGTTAACTTCCGTGGCAAGAAGCCGGGCATTGAACCATTGCTGGAGAATAGAGGGCTGAAATAATACTTTTAAATTAATATTTACCTATCCGGGGCTATAACATTTTTATAGACTCGGATAGGGCAATATCTGTAACCAAAGCTCCATAAAGCGGTCGTACACTTGGTATCCTTTATCGGACTTATACACATATTCTTTATTTATCAGAACTTTGAGAGCTGCATTAATGCTACTGCTGCCTTTAAGTTTGTATTTGCTGATAAATGCGCCGCTATTGATACTTGTAACTATCCTTTCTCTCGCAATGGCACGCAATAGGGAAGACTGATTTTCAGTCAACATACCGTAAAGTTGCTGATAAGAGTCTACTTCTGACAGGATGATGTCTTTTAGGCATGTTTCCACTGTTTCCTCATCAATCAATGAGTTGCTTTGCTCATAAAGACGGTTTAAAATGTATTGTACATACCATGTATGTCCTTCATATCGTTCATATATTTGCATAAATAGAGATTCATCTAATTGTTTTCCTCCTTGCTTCATCCAATCATGGGCAAAGGGGAAATAATATTGTGCAGGTATGGGCTGAAGGCTCATTTTTTCTGTACTTCGATAGAAGGGACGTTTAGCAGAGGAGAAGATATCATTCATAATATGCTGCTTGCTACCTGAGAAGATGAAATGTACATGAGGAAGGAATTGGATGTAAGAGCGTAATAATCCCTCTACCCCTTTTTCAGGATATTCGGTGATTTGTTGAAACTCGTCAATGGCAATATAGCACTCTTTACCCGAATGCTCCAGATAATCAAAGATTTCTTTAAGAGTGGCCTGTGCTTGAGCTGGTTGAAAGTCAAGCGTGACTTGTGGTGTTCCATTCAACGGATCATTGGAATAGATAAGGCGGCAACTTTTGAAAAAGCCGGTAAGTGTGGTCAACGCCTTTTGTGGGAGAGTATCAAGTTTTCCGATAACAGTTTGCCCGAACAGGATGATAAAATCATTCAGATTAGTGGTGGAGAAAATATCCATATAAAAGCATGCAGCCTCAGCCTCTTGTTGCTGGATATGGTAGAAGGCATTTTTTATTAAGCCTGTTTTGCCCATACGGCGAGGGCTCATAAGGGTTATGTGCCGCCCGTTTTTTAAAGCGGAAATCAGCTTCTGCGTTTCTTCCAGTCGGTCACAAAAATACTCAGGTGAGATATACCCATAAACTAAAAAAGGATTAGCTATTCTATTCATAAGCAGTGATTTATTTATAGCGTAATTTGTGTAGCACTTTTTGTGCTACACAAATTACGCTATAACATTTGGGATTAGCAAATGTTTGTGCAATAATCTACTATTTCCTTTTCTTGAATACCTTCTTAATAAAGTCCTTAATGAGTAGGCTTAGGGGTAATAATCCAAAGTATGTTTTTAACGGATATGTCCGAATAGCCCATAAGCATATCTTGATGTCTGTAAATGTTCTTTTTAGGCGTGGGGAATGATAGCGGTCACATTGCATGTTCCAAAGAATATTTCCGAATAAACAGCATGTACATTCCATTGTGTTTTTTGAAGCTTCGTGTAAGTTATCCAATACAATATTTATAGGGATATTTTCTTCTATGAATGCAAATGGGTCGGTAGATTCTTCTAATTTACGCAATAAATCACAGGTGCAGTCGGGACAGTGAGGATGATTGGATTCCATGGTTTTGAACTTTAAGTTAATATTAGGTTCCCATGTACCAATGAAAATGGCGTGGAAACTATTGTCGATATTATTATTCCAACATAAGGCTCTGGTAAACCATTAAGCAAATAATAACAAGCAATAGCTCCACGCCAAGATGTATATAACAAAGTTATATGCAACTATAGCGTGGAGACTCTCACCTATTATTCGCGCTTATGAAATTTTACCAGAATTTAATGTTGACGAATAATGAAATGAATTTCTCCGAAATAAAACGCACCTTCTCCTACTTTAAGGAGAAGGTGCTACAAAGATAGATATTTTTCTAATTACTTGTAATGAATATAGATATATAATTCCACTACTTGAGCCTACTACTTCAGATACTCCATAGACTTTGCAATACCCATTTCCAATCCTCTTAGTTCTGCCAGTCCACGGAGGCGACCTATGCAGGAGTAACCCGGATTAGTCTTCTTTTTCAAGTCATCTACCATCTGATGACCGTGATCGGGACGCATCGGGATGGAGATGCCACGGCGTTGTTGCAGTTCGAGGAAGGCTTTCATGACGTGGTACATATCGACATCCCCTTCAAGATGATTGGCTTCGTAGAAGTTACCTTCGGCATCGCGTTGGGTACTACGGAGGTGAACGAAGTTGATACGGTCGGCGAAGCGGGTCATCATGGCGGCACAATCATTGGCACTGCTTACGCCGAAGGAACCGGTGCAGAGGCACAGACCGTTGCTCTTATTGGGAACGGCATCGATGATGGCTTGGAAGTCTTCGGCACAGCTCATGATGCGGGGCAAGCCGAGGATGGAGCGGGGAGGGTCATCCGGATGAATAACCAATTCTACGCCTGCTTCGTCGGCAACGGGAGCAATCTCTTGAAGGAAATAGATCAGGTTGGCACGAAGCTTCTCGGGGGTGATGGTCTTGTAGCGATCCAGTTCTTGTTGGAACTGTTCAAGAGTGAAGCTCTCTTCAGAACCTGGCAGACCGGCGATCATGTTGCGGATGAGGAGTTGCTTGTCGGCTTCGGT
>OHGT01001051.1_pt1 | contig 13791 bp, 9 predicted proteins | sample 1567861 | NCBI WGS metagenome assembly OHGT01 (sample SAMEA3879533, study PRJEB24766) | human gut metagenome | biome: human-associated habitat; feature: feces | place: USA | collected 1985/1987 | reverse complement strand
GTCCGAAGGTTCCCCGGCACGCAGACCGGATGCGGAGACGACGAGAAAGGCCGCGAAAAGGAGAGGCAGTTTTTTCATTTCAGGCAACGGATTTGCACAAATATAACGATAAAAAGCATGCAAAAGCAAATTATCGGACCTGTTTTATTTGTATAATTCAACGCCATCTGAAGCATCAATCAACTGGTTTTCAGAAAATTGACAGTTCATATCATTTATATTTTTCCGAAGAGCCGTTCCGGCGGGCCGTTCATGCGCTAACTTTGCAGAAGACAGAAACGCAAACCAATTCAAAAAACGATGAAAACCTCCGTAAAACTTTTGCTCGCCTTCGCAACGGCAGCCGCGGCGATCGCACCGGCCGCCGCCCAGCAGGTCGTAGCGTGGGACGAGGCCTACCGGCAGGCCGACGCCCGGATCGCACAGCTGACCCTCGACGAGAAGATCTCGTTCATGCGCGGCTACTCCTCGTTCTTCTTCTACGGCGTGCCCGAGAAAGGCATGCCCTACATCTATCTCTCCGACGCCACGCAGGGCGTGCACATGCGCGACAACCTGTCCGACCCGACGATGGTCCGCCAGCTGGAGCGTTCGACGGCCTTTCCGTGCCCGATCTCCCTCGCAGCGACCTTCAACCCGTCGCTGGCCTATCGTTATGCCGAAGCCGTGGGCGAAGAGTGCCGCGCCGGAGGCATCGAGGTCCTGCTGGGTCCGGGCATGAACATCTACCGCAACTCGCAGAACGGACGCAACTTCGAATACATGGGCGAAGATCCGCTGCTCGCCTCGGCGATGGTCGCCGAGTATGTGAAGGGCATGCAGTCGACGGGAACCGTGGCGTGTCTGAAACACTTCATCTGCAACGATACGGAATTTTACCGCCGCCGCTCGAACTCGATCGTCGACGAACGGGCGCTGCACGAACTCTACCTGCCGCCGTTCAAGGCCGGCATCGACGCTGGCGTGGGTTACGTGATGACCTCCTACAACCGCCTCAACGGCGAGTGGGCCGGGCAGAACGCCGACCTGATCCGGCGCATCCTGCGCGGCGAGCTGGGATTCCGGGGCTGCGTGATGAGCGACTGGTCGTCGGTGAACGACACGGAGAAGGTGGTCAAGAGCGGCCAGAACGTCGAGATGCCGGGCCGCAAGGAGTTCTTCGGCGAGGATGTGACGACGGCCATCAAGTCGCTGCCGGCACAGGCTGTCGACCGCATCGAGGTCTACAACAAACTGAGCGACGCCGCCGAATTCTCGGGCATGGACGACGGCGAGGGTTATAAGGCGCTCAACATCGTCACCCATGCCAACATGCGGCAGGGACAGTTCGGTAAACTGTATGCCGGTTACGGTTACGATGCCGATACCAAGACTGAGGCCAAAAACAAATATGTCATAGGCGGTAATGCCAATATCTTCAGCGGCGACAGCCGCGTGTCGGTCATCGGCCTGTTCAATAATATCAACCAGCAGAATTTCTCGTTCGAGGACATCCTCGGCGTATCGGGTTCCGGCGGCGGCCGCCGCGGCGGTGTCGGACAGTACATGGTGCGCCCGCAGAGCGGCGTGGCGTCGGTCAACGCCATCGGCGTCAACTACTCCGACACATGGGGCAAACGCGACCAGGTGTCGTTCCAGGGCAGCTATTTCTTCAACAATACCGATACGAAGAACCAGTCCACGGTGGACAAGTGGTATGAATCCCCCATGCCGGTGGACACCCTCGCGACGCGCGGCTATTCGAATACGGAGGCCTACAACCACCGTTTCAACGCCCGCCTAGAGTGGAAGATCTCCGACAACCAGAATCTGATGGTGCGCCCCAGTTTCAGCTACCAGTCCAACGACCCCCTGAGCACGACGCAGGGCTGGCAGTTCGGCCAGAGCGGTTACAGCCGCACCGAGAATTTCAACGACGGCCTGCGCCACGGTTACAACCTGCGCACGAGCGCCGTCTACCGTGCCAAGCTCGGCAAGGACGGCCGTACGATCACCCTCGACGGCAATGTGAATTATTCGGACAATACCAACAACTCGAATTCCTTCTCGAACGTCCTGCCGATTTCGTCCGTCCGCCCCGACGGAGCCGACGGCCCGTGGGGCTGGGACACGACGGGCTATACCCGTCTGCGTTACCTGCGCAACCTCGCCCCCTCGAACAGCTACGGCCTGCGCGGGCAGTTCACCTATACGGAACCTGTGGCCAAATATGCCCAGGTGAGCGTGCAGTACCGTATCCGCTACGATTATCAGGAGCGCGACAAGAGGTCGTTCATAACCGGGCCGGACTATTCGGTCGCAGGGCTTCTCCCCGACGGGGCGCTTTCCAACTCTTACAAGAGCGGTTACCTGACGCAGAGCGCCGGTCCCGGCTTCCGTTATTCGAAGGAGCGCAACACGTTCGTGGCGAACGTCTATTACCAGCATGCCACGCTCGACGGGCAGATCGTACGCGACGCCGCCGACAAGATCAAGCATTCGTATAACGACGTGACCTATTTCATGATGGGGCAGCTGAACATCAACCGCGAGAATTCGCTGCGCCTGTTCGTCTCGTCCTATACCGACAACCCCTCGATCACCGACCTCCAGAACGTGGCCGACGTGTCGGACGCGCAGAACATCACCAAGGGTAACCCCAACCTGAACCCGTCGTACAGCCACCGGGTCAATTTCCACTATACGAACTCCAACGTGGAGAAGGGACGGACGTTCATGTGGATGTTCTCGATGCAAAATACGTCGGATTACAACGCCAACCACCTGGTGTCGAACCCCGGTACGATCACCCTCGGCGGCGAGCAGTACACCCCCAACTACTACTCCACTCCCGTCAACCTCGACGGTTACTGGAACCTGCGCACGCACCTGAGCTACGGGTTCCCCATCGGGTTCCTGAAGAGTAACTTCAACGTGATGGCGGGCGTCAATTTCACCAAGACCCCGAGCATGCTGGGCGGTGTGGTCGACAGCGACGGGTTCATCACGGGCGGCGAGCGCAACGACACCAAGAATATCGGCTACGACTTCCGCACGGTACTGGGCAGCAACATTTCGGAGAACGTGGACTTCACCCTTTCGTGGGCCGGTACCTATAATGAGGCGACCAACTCGCTGGGCGAATCGGGTTCCAAGAACCGTTATTTCAACCATACGGCGCAGGGCAACATGAAGTTCGTCTTCCCGCTGGGCTTTACCTTCACGGGCAGCGTGGCCTATACGCAGTACATCGGTTTTACGAACGATTACGACGATTCCTACCTGCTGTGCAACGCCTGGATCGGCAAAAAGGTCTTCAAGAACAAGCGCGGCGAGATCATGGTCGGCGTGAACGACATCTTCAACCAGAACAAGGCCTTCGCCCGTTCGACGGGCTCGGGGTGGACGCAGAATTCGACCAACAGCGTGATCGGCCGCTACTATATGGTGCAGTTCACCTACAACCTGCGCCGGTTCGGCAAGAAGGGGTCGAAAAACATCAAGGATTACGACGGCGTGGCACAACCTTCGGGATCGCGCCGCATGGGGCCCGGCGGCCCGGGCGGCCCTCCTCCGGGAATGTTCCACGGGCCGAGGTAGCGCGGCGGCCGGGTTCGGCTCCGGACATGAATAAGACACCAGGCATTTGCCCGGTGTCTTTTTTTTGGGGGGGCGGAGCGTTTGCCGGAGTGCCGATCCTGTTCCGTGTCGTCGCACTGCCGTTGCTGCCGGCGCCGGCCGGAAAGTGCGGGGCTGTTTGCCGGGGTGTGCGGGGCTATTTCCCCGCTTCGTCCCGGACGCGGAGCACGAATTCGAGGGGATGCTGGGTGAGCGCGGCGGTCTCCTCTGCCGTGTGTCCCTCGGCAAGGCAGCGCCTTATGACGACCTCCATCGCCTCGCCTACTTCGATGATATGGCCGTCGGGATCGTAGAAACGTACGGTGCACTGCTGCCAGCCGTATTTGTGGGGCGGGTGGAGCAGTTCGACGGGGTCGGGCCACTCCCCGAGCCGCTGCATGAATGCGTCGAGGTCGTCCGTTTCGAAATAGAGCTCCATGTTGTTCGGGCGGCTGCGCACGGAATCTTCCGCGAGGCCCGTAAGCCACGCGAATTTCTCCTGTATGGCGAAGCCGCCGCTGAACGTGACGTTCTCCCCGAAATCCAATACGACCCGCTGGTCGAACAGCCCGCAGTAGAACCGTTTCGAGCGGCCGACATCGCTGACGGCGATCAGCGGCATCTGATATTTGACATACATTATCTGTTCTGGTTTTTGACGGGCGTATCCTTGGCTGCGCGGGCGATCACCTGGTGAATGCCGATGCAGGCCAGCCCGCCGTAGATGAGTGTAAGGATGCAGAGCATCCGGATTTCGGGCAGCACCTCGCTGAGCGATGCGCCCATGCTCTGGATGCGGATGAAGCCGTCGACACCGTGGCTGCTGGGGAACAGCTGCCCGAAGTTGAACAGCCAGTCGGGAATGCCCTCGCGGGGGTACGACACGCCGCTGAGCATCAGCAGCGGTATCGACGTCCACAACAACAGCAGCAGCGAATTTTCGCGGTAGCGGAACAGCGTCGAGATGGCGATGCCGAGGAAGATGCAGGCGGCCAGGTATGCCAGCATGAAGACCACGACGGTGCTCGTGGCGCCGTTCATCGGGTAATGGAACAGCCGGTAGTGCAAGCCCAGGATATAGAAGGTCGTCACGCCGTAGATCAGCCCGTAGACGGTGGCCTTGCCCAGAACGATGGGCAGCGTGGACATGCGTTTGCGGTCGGGCGGGCAGAGTTTGCGGTAGAGCCCGAATTCGCGCCACGTGCCTCCGATCATGCCGATGCCGATGAGCAGCGTCTGCTGGATGATGACCATGATGATCGCCGGCATGACGAAGGTACCGTATCCCAGGTAGGGGTTGAACAGGTTGTGCGACTGGTAGATTACGGGTTGCGTCGTGGCCTTTGCCTGCGGGATGTCCGCCCCCTTGGCGATCAGGCGCTGGAATTCCACCATTGCGCCCGTGCTGCCGATCGAGGTCACCAGTTCCTGGAAAGCCTGGCGGTACATCAGGAAGTAGCTGGCATCGACGTAGATCGCCACGTTGGCCTGCGAGCCCCCGAGCAGTTTCTCCTCGTAGTCCGACGGGATATAGACCACGCCGTATATCTTGCGGCTGAAGAAGAGCTCCTTGGCCTCCTCCATGTTCGTCGGGTTGTAGGCCACGTACGTATTCGGCCCGGCGTTGAACGTCGCTGCGAGGCTGCGGCTGGTCGGTGTGCGGCACTCGTCCACCACGCCGATCGGCACGTTGCGCAACACCTGTGCGCCGTAGGCCATCGAGTAAACCGTGGCGTAGATGATCAGCGCGAGTACCAGGATGAGGACGACGCCTGCGTCGGTGAATATCGAGCGGAATTCATTGCGCATGACCGACAGCATCTGCTGCCGGTAGGATGTGATCTGATGTATGAACCTGCCCATGTTATAACCTCCCCCAGTATTTTTCCTCCGTGCAGATCGTCCGCAGGCGCGGCAGGCACAGGAGCGGTAAGACGATGAAAAGCGACATATAGCCCATGTCGGGCAGCGAACAGGCGACCGGGGCGCCCCGCAGCATTTGGTCGACGAAGATGTCGGTGTAGTAGGTGAACGGGAACAGCTTGCTCAGGTACCGCATGGCGGGCCACATGGCCATGACCGGGAACGTGAGGCCCGAGAAGGTGAAGGCCAGTACCGAGTACCCGCCGCCGATCGAGAGCGACAGGCGCAGGTTCGAGAGCAGCGACACGATGAACACCGCGATGGCCTGGTAACTCAGGATGAAGAGCAGCGTGCCGAGGAGTATGACCGTCAGGCTGCCGTTGAGCGGCACGCCCACGACCTTGAAGATGATGAGCAGCATCACCAGCGACATGAGGAACATGATGACCGTCACGGGCAGTATTTTCCCCGTGAGGGCCGCCCCTACCGAACCGTTCGCCGTGTCGATCCACTCGCGCGCGGTGGCGTGCTTGAGTTCGGTGCCGATGGTGAAGACGGTCACCATGACCACGAAGATGAGCAGCATCATGGGCATGAAGCTCGGCGAGAGGTAATAGCCGTAATTGATATAGGGATTGAACAATACGTGCCGGCTGAACCGCACGGGCATCAGTTGCGCCATGGCCTGCTTCTCGCTGAGCCCCTGTTTGGTGAGCAGTTGTAGCTGGATGCCGGCCGTGAAGGTCGTCACGGCGGTCTGGATGTCTTTCGACAGCAGTCCGTTGACCGTGATGTTCGTCCCCGAAACGTAATTCTCGATGTGCGTCTGGCTGTTGCTCAGGATATTCTTCTCGAAGAACGACGGGATCTGCACGATGGCCATGATCCGCCCTTCGCGCATCAGCCGCTCGCCTTCGTCCATGTCCTGGATTTCGTAGGCGACCAGGGCCGTCGGGGTCGCGTCGATCATCTGCGTGACCTTGCGCGAGAGCGACGTGTGGTCATCGTCCAGCACGGCGATCGGGATGTCGCGGGCCACGCCCTTGTTGAACAGCAGCGCGAAGAATGCGAACGACACCACGGGCAGCACGAGCATCAGCACGAAATACATCGGCTGGTGCGTCAGCCGCACAAGCTCGCGCCGCAGGACGGCGTAGGTATTATGCAGGAATCCCGGCATCGTCCCCTCCTATTTCCGGATTTCGTCCCAGTCCACGATTACGCTCATGCCTGGGCGCATGTTCTCGACATGCGACACCGGCCGGGCCTTGATGGCGAAGGTGCGGATGTCGAACCCTCCCTGCGTGCGCGTCGCCGCCCATGTCGCGAAGTCGGCCTGTGCGGAGATGTAGGTCACCTCGAACTCGACGTCGTAGTCCAGTGCCGGGACATAGCCGCTCATGCGGGTGCCGACGCCGATCCCCGGAAGCAGGGTCTCCTTGATGTTGAAGGTCACCCACAGGTCGGTCAGGTCGAGGATGGCCACCACGGGATAGCCGCTGCCCACCAGTTCGCCCTGTTCGGCGATGATGGTCGAAACCTCGCCCGTCACGGGCGCATAGACCATCGCGTCGCCGATGTAGGATTCGACCTCGCTCACGGCTCCTTCGGCCTGGCGGACACGTGCCGCAGCGGCCTCCTTGTCCTCCTTGCGGGCTCCGTCCGACGCCAGGTCGTACTGCGCCTTGGCGGCCAGCGCCGTGGCTTCCATCGCCTTGTAGTTGGCCGACGCCTCGTCCAGCTTCTGCTCGGGGACTACCCCCTGGTCGTAGAGGTTCTTCACGCGGTCGTAGGTCTTGCGCGCCAGTTCCAGCCCGGCCTGCGCCTTCTCCCACATGTTCAGGGCGGCTTCGATCTGCTGGATGCGGGCGCCTGCCAAGGCTGCCTGGTCGAGTGCCGAGGCGGCGCTCTTCACGGCCTCGGCCTGCTGGAGTTTGGCCTCCAGCTCGGGGGTCGAGAGCGTGTAGAGCAGCTGCCCCTTCTCCACGCGGTCGCCCTGACTGACCTTCATGTCGTCGATGCGCCCCGGGACTTTCGACGAGGCTTTGTAGGTCGTGCACTCCACCGTGCCCTGTATCAGCATCGGGGTCGTTTTCCGGAGGTACCAACTGATCAGGACGACCGAGACGATGATGACCACAGCGGCCGCGATGATTCCGATAATGTTGCTTCGCTTCATAGGATTCTATATTTTTTTACTTTTTATCGAACAGGATCGGCCGGGCGTCGGCGCGGCGGGCATACGCCGAAAATTCGTCGCTGATGCCCGCGGCTTCGAGCAGTTGCGCCAGCAGCAGGTCGAAATTGTAAGCCGCCTGGAGGCGTTCGGTGCGCACGCCCGCGAGGTTCAGTTCGGCATCGATCAGGTCGGTCGACGAGCTCATGCCTTCGAGGAAGGCAGCGTTCTTCATGCGGAGGTACTCCTCGGCGAAGGCGAGCGAGGCGTCGATCGAGGTCATCTGGTTGCGGTAGTTCATCATCTGGTTGTAGAGTTTCTCCACCAGAACCGAGATGTCCTTGCCGGCCTTGTTCTGCAATGCGCCGACCCGGCGTACGGTCTGCTTGGCCGCCGAATATTTATACTCGCGGTTCAGGCCGTCGAAGATCTTGATGTTGACCCCCACGCCCACCGCCCAGCGGGGTACGAGCCCTGCGACCTGGTAGTTGTAGAACGAACCGCCGCCGATGGCCGCCACCTGCGGCAGGAAGTCGGCGCGCTGGGCGCGCACGCCCTCTTCGGCCAGCTGGCGCTTGAGCGAGACCTGGTTGAGCAGCGGGTTGCGGTCTTGTGCCAGATCCTGGTAATAGGCCACCTCCTCGACCCGGTCGACAATGAACATCGACGTCACGGGTTGCCACGCGTTGTCCTGCCCCAGCGTGCTGTTCAGGGCGCTGGCGATGGTTTGGGCCTGCAATTCGGCATTGGCCAGCTCGCGCTCGGCCTCCGCCATCTTGAATTCGACGTAGAGGCGTTCGCTCTGGGCGATCATGCCGTTCTTTTCGAGCGCGACGGCATCTTCGAGGTGGCGGCGTACGCCGTCGACCACCTGCCGGCGCACCTCGACGACCTGCATGGCGAGTGCCAGCCCGAAGTAGCGCTCCACGAGCTCCGAAATCAGCGCGTTGCGGGTCTGGTTGCCCTGCTCCTCCGCCGTGCGTTCGTTGATCCTGGCGGCGCGGTTGGCGGCGTTGATCTTGCCGCCCAGCCAGATGGGCACCGAGACCTGCCCGCCCACGAACCCGAGGCTCTGATCCTGCACCTTGAGGAACCAGTCGGCGTTCATCAGCGGATTGAGCAGCCCGTTGATCGACGGGATCATTTCGGGCGGTATGAGCCCGCTGCCGAGTATCTGCCCGGCGAGCTCTTTGGCCGGGCCTTTCATCTCGTTGAAATCGAATCCTATATCCTTGGACATATAGGCGTATGCGCCCATGACGCTGATCTTGGGCATACGCAGGCCGATGGCCGCACGGCGTTCCTGGGTGGCGGCCTTCTCCTCGAACTCGGCTGCTTTCATCGCGGGGTTTTCCGTGAGCGCCACGGCGATCGCCTCGTCGAGCGAGAGCGTACGCTTGGCCTCCTGCGCAGGCAGCCGGACGATGGTCGTAAGTGCCGCCGCCGCAAGGAGGGTTCTGACTGCTATTTTCATATTAATCAATGCGTTTATGGGGCAAATATATAAGTTATCCCGATATGTTGCGCGATTTTCCGGAAAAAGAGGCCAATTTTAGGCCCTTATGGACACAATTTACGCCCGATTCATCGCTTCAGGTGCGCGTTGGCTTCCCATACGCCCCCGGCCAGCGCCGGGTATGCCCTGACGTCGACGCCCGCTTCGCGCAGGGTCAGCGCTCCGCGGCAGCAGACGAAACAGTCGGGCTCATAGAGTGCGAAGGCCGCCCGGGCGAAACCATGCCTGATAATGAGCTGTGTGCAGCTTTCGGGCTCGCTCGCCCGACGCGAGCACGGCTCCATCGAGGAGTACATCGCGGCGCCGCGGAGCACGGCGCCTGCCGCCAGCGCCTTGGCGATGGCCTCCTGCTCGGCGTGGTGCGTTGCGGAAGTTTCGTGCGTGTAACCTGCAAATATCCGGCCGTCGGCCGTGGCTACGACCGCACCGACGCAGTAGGACGTCGGGCTGGGGGTGCATTTGCGGCCTTCGTCGACCGCCATCCGCAGGTAACGCAGGTCTTCCCCCGTCGTGTCGGGATGCAGCGTATAGGTCGTCACCTCCATGCCGTCGACCTGCTCGCAGGTGTGCGGGATGCTCTGGAGCGGCGCTGCGTCGAGGCTTGCCCCGCCCCGCCCGCCGAGCCGCAGCCGCGGGTTGACGGCCAGCCGCAGCGTGTCGGCCATCCCTTCGTCGAGGAACATGCGCAGCACCTCCGCCCCGCCCTCGACCATCAGGCGTTCTATGCCCCGTTTTTCGAGTTCGGTGACGATGTATTTGGCGGTAATTGCTTCACTGGTTGAGATGACTGTTGCAACATTTTGCAACCCAGTTATTTCTCCCGGCGAAAACACGTAGCGGTCGGCATCGCCTGCGGTGAAGAACCGCAGGCGGGGCGAAAGGCCGCCCGAGCGGGTGAGCGTGACTTTGGCGATGTCGGGCTTCAGCCCGGCCTGCACGCGCCGTGCGCGTGCCGCCTGGTCGCGGACGAGCAGCGACGGGTCGTCGCGCCGCAGGGTCTCGGCGCCGGCGAGGATCGCATCGTGGGCCGCCCGCAGGCGGTACACCTCCTCCCAGTCGCCCGGGGTCGAGATAATCAGCCGCCGGGGGCTGTCGTCGTCCATGTAGCCGTCGGCCGTGACCGCGGCGGAGAGGGTTACTCGCATCTTCGCAGGGTTATCAGGGTGATTTCGGGATAGGCTCCCAGGCGCATCGGGAAAACCACGTATCCCGTGCCGTCGTTGATATAGAGCGTACGCCCGCCTTCGTCGTAGCGTCCGCTCCAGCGCGTGTAGAGCAGTTGCGCCGGGGAAAATGCCCGGCCCAAGAGGCGCAGTTTCATCTGCATGCTGTGTACGTGCCCGGCGAGCGTCAGGTCGCCGTAGCCCGCGTCGGCGATCTGCCCCCAAAGCTGCGGGATATGCACCGCGGTGATGTTGTAGAGCGAATCGGGGACGCCGCGGTAGGCCCCGCTCAGGTCGGCGGGCGGCAGGTCGGGGTCGTGGCGCATGTGCCGCAGCGCGGGGTCGAACGAAAGCCCCGTGAGCGAGATGCTGTCGCCGCCCCGGCGCAGGTAAACCGTGGTGTCCTCCAGTACGTTCCACCCCATTGCACGCTGGCGGGCGATCACTTCCGCAAGGCTCGCCGCCGGGCTTTGCGCAACGGTGTCCTTGATATAGAGCCCGGCATCGTGGTTCCCCGTGACCGAAACGACGCCGTACGGGGCACGCAGGCCTCCCAGCAGTTGCCGGGCGCGGGCGTCGAGCTCCGAGCTGCGGATGTTCACCAGGTCGCCGCAGAAGACGATCAGGTCGGGGCGAAGGCTGTTGACGCTGTCCACCAGGCGCCGCAGCTCCGCTTCGGGACGCACGACGGTGCCCAGGTGCGTGTCGGTGATCTGGGCGATGCGGAACCCGTCCAGCCCGGCCGGGAGGCGTTCGGAGCAAACCTCCGTGCGGTTTACGCGGATCGTAGTACGCCCGGCCGTAGCGCCCCAGATGAAGAGTGCCGCGACGCCTGCCCCTGCTGCGATGCCGACCCGCGGCAGTCCCGTCCATCGGAAAAAATAGCAGGCCATGCGCGGCAGGACGGTCACCATCCATGCCCAGAACGCCCACATGGCGAACGTCATGAACGCCGTGGTGTTGTCGCGTGTGACGGCCCCGGCGACGGCGATCACGGCCGGCAGGGCATCGGTCGCGGCCGCCGCGACGATGAATACCCGGTGGCGGACGCCCGGGGCACGCCGCCGCATGCGGCGGTAATGAATGACGTCGGCGGCCGCGGCCGCAAGCGTCAGCAGGGAGATTATCCAGAGCAGCATATACTTTCTTTTTATTATGAGCGTATTGGGGAGCGGCAGGCCGCACACGGCCCGTGTCCTGCCGGGCGCGGCCTGTCCGGGCCGGACAAAGATAGTGAAAGCCGGGGGGATTCGAAAATTTATTTTTCAGCTTCCCGGGGACATCCTATCTGCCGGAAAGATAGCGGGATCCGCATACAAACCGCCTCCCTCCCCGATTTTCAGGGGTGCACCCTCTCCTCCGCGCAGGCCGCGGGAATCGGGTGCAGGGGGTGGAAATCAAATTCCGTGCAGGTTCTTTTGGCATATATCTTGCTAATTCCCGGGGTGAATATTAACTGCCTGTGTCCCAAAAACAAAACATACCGAACCAAGCAAGTTTAACCAAAAAACCAAATTTTATTCGGCTTATGAAAACATTTCGACTTCTGATTGTCTCCCTGCTCCTTGCGACTTCCGCTTCCGCCCAGCACCACCGGGGCGAACGCCGTGGCGGCGACTATTCGCCGACGGTCTACCTCATCTCCGTACACGAGGTGGATACCATCTACAACTGCGGCGGCTGTGCGGCACAGCAGGCTGCGGCACTCAACCGCATGGCCGTCGGCAACGCCACGCAGGACTACATCGACACGCACCGCCCCGGCTTCCAGCAGACCGAGAAGCCCCAGTTCGTGTTCGCCTCGAAGAACAACCGTTTCTCGTTCTCGATAGGCGGCTTCGTGAGCCTGCGCGCGGGCTATGATTTCGACGGCATCGTCGACAACATCGACTTCGTGCCCTACGACATCCCGGTTCCGGGCAATTACAACTCCAAGCAGAAGCTGATGATGGACGCCTCGACCTCGCGCCTCTTCCTGAAGGCCATTACCAACACCCGGGCGCTGGGGCGCGTGGTGATCTACATGGATGCCGACTTCCGCGGCGGTGCCGAGGGAAGCTATACGCCCCGCCTGCGTTCGGCCTACGTGTCGTTCAAGGGGCTGACCCTCGGACGCGACGTGACGACCTTCTGCGACCTGTCCGCCGCCCCCACGACCATCGACTTCCAGGGGCCGAACGCCTATAATTTCAACTTCGCGACACTGATCCGCTACGAGGTGTCGTTCGCCCGTAGGCACATGACCTTCGGCGTCGCCGCCGAGCTGCCGAGCGTGAGCGCCACCTACGGTGAGAACTTCAAGCCGATCCACCAGCGCGTACCCGACTTCCCGATGTACCTGCAATATGCCTGGGGCGCCGACCGCAGCAGCCACCTCCGCGCTTCGGCCGTGCTCCGCAATCCTTACATGTATAAAGTATCGAAGGATGCCACCACGTCGCTCTTCGGGTGGGGCGTGCAGTTGAGCGGCACGATCAAGTGCTGCGACTGGTTCCGCATGTTCATGAACGGCGTCTACGGCAAGGGCATCACCCCCTATATCCAGGATCTGACCGGTTCGGGGCTCGACTTCACGCCCAACCCCGCGGATCCCACGCTCGTGCGCATGATGCCCATGTGGGGCGTGCAGGCCGCCGGGCAGATCAACTTCACGCCGCGCCTGTTCGTGTCGGGCGGCTACTCGACGGTGCGCGTGCAGCGCAGCGAGGGCTACTATACGGCCGACCAGTACAAACAGGGGCAGTATATCTTCGGCAACATCTTCTACTCGCTCACCCCGCGCTGCAAGGTGGCCGCCGAGTACCTCTACGGTTCGCGCAAGGACATGAACAGCATGAAGAACCATGCCAACCGCGTGAACGTGATGGTACAGTATAATTTCTGATGATCCCGGTATCGGTATTTATTATGGGCGGCCCGTGTCGGGAACCGCCCATTTTTCGTATATTTGCCTCACTGTTAAAATCGTGAACTATGGAATTTCTTACGGAATACAACCTCACGGGGCTGGTGATCGGCATTGCGACGTTCCTTATCATCGGACTGTTCCACCCGCTCGTGGTCAAGGGCGAATACTACCTGGGCGTACGTTGCTGGTGGGTTTTCCTCGTGATGGGGATCGTGGCGATCGTCGCGTCGGTCGCCGTGCGCCATATCCTGTGGTCCACCCTGCTGGCCGTGTGGGGCGCCTCGTCGCTCTGGTCGATCGGCGAACTGTTCGAACAGCGTCAGCGCGTGGCCAAAGGCTGGTTCCCAGCCAACCCCAAGCGGCAGGGGAAATAACCCGCACGATGAAGCCGGGCCTGAGACATATCCTCCCGTGGCTGGTGCTGGCGGCGGCGTGCTGCGTCCCGGCCCAACGCGCCGGCGTGGAGCGCCCCGTGTCCGAACCCGCCCCGGTGCGTGTCCGGCTGCTGTTCGCGGGCGATGTCATGCAGCACTTTCCGCAGGTCACGGCGGCGCGGTGCGGGGACGGG
>OHGT01001046.1_pt1 | contig 13837 bp, 8 predicted proteins | sample 1567861 | NCBI WGS metagenome assembly OHGT01 (sample SAMEA3879533, study PRJEB24766) | human gut metagenome | biome: human-associated habitat; feature: feces | place: USA | collected 1985/1987 | reverse complement strand
GTGTAGGCGGTTTCAATGCCATGCATGCATTATCAACTCGCAATGAATCTCCCTCAACAGCCTCTCGTCCGTTCAGCGCAAGCCGTGACGGTTTCGTGATGGGTGAAGGTGGTGGCTGCTTAGTTCTTGAAGAACTGGAACATGCCAAAGCACGCGGTGCTAAGATTTATGCAGAAGTTGCCGGCGTAGGAATGTCTGCCGACGCTCACCACTTAACTGCTTCTCATCCCGAAGGTTTGGGAGCTAAGTTAGTGATGCTAAATGCGTTGGAAGATGCAGAAATGGTCCCTGACAAAGTAGATTATATCAATGTTCACGGTACATCTACTCCTGTAGGTGATATCTCGGAAGCTAAGGCAATCAAAGAAGTATTCGGTCAACATGCTTATGAGTTGAATATCAGTTCAACCAAGTCTATGACCGGTCACTTATTGGGTGCTGCCGGTGCGGTAGAAGCAATTGCAAGTATTCTTGCCATTAAAAACGGTATTGTGCCTCCGACTATCAATCACGAAGAGGGTGATAATGACGAAAACATCGACTATGACTTGAATTTTACATTCAACAAGGCTCAAGAGCGCGAAGTGAATGTAGTTCTATCCAATACTTTTGGATTCGGTGGTCATAACGCCTGTGTTATTTTCAAGAAATACGCAGAGTAATTAGTCGTGTTACGTAACCAAATAGATAAGATAAGGCTCTTATTCCATAAGGAACGGGAGTCTTATTTTTGTTTCTATAAGATACTTGGCTTCTTCCCCCGTAACATTAAAGTTTATCAGCAGGCTTTGCTGCATAAATCTACCTCTTTACGTTCTGACAAAGGACGGCCTTTAAACAACGAACGATTAGAATTTTTGGGCGATGCTATTCTCGATGCCATCGTAGGAGATATTGTCTTTAATCATTTTGAAGGACGTCGCGAAGGTTTTCTAACTAATACCCGTTCCAAAATCGTTCAACGGGAAACCCTCAACAAACTCGCAGTAGAGATTGGCCTGGATAAACTGGTAAAGTACTCCACACGTTCTTCTTCTCACAATAGTTATATGTACGGCAATGCTTTCGAAGCATTCATTGGTGCCATTTATCTGGATCAAGGCTATGAACGCTGCAAACAGTTCATGGAGGAAAAGATTTTCAATAAATATATAGACCTCGACAAAATGTCACGCAAAGAGGTTAACTTCAAGTCTAAACTCATTGAGTGGAGCCAGAAGAATAAAATGGAAGTTTCCTTTGAGCTTATTGAGCAATTCCTTGATGAAGATTATAACCCAATGTTCCACACCGAAATACGCATAGAAGGGCTTTCGGCAGGTACCGGCACAGGATATTCTAAGAAAGAGTCGCAACAAAATGCCGCACAAATGGCATTAATGAAGATCAAAAGCGACGAGGCTTTCAAAAAAGAGATTCAAGTTGCTTGGGAAAATCACCATCAAACAGAAATCATCACGGAAGAAGAATCAACCGAAACAGATTCCCATACGACGCCCCTGAACGACTAAATCGTTATCTTCCGTCACCAGTTTCAATTTACCTGCGACCTCTGCTAATGGCGCAGAAGAAATCTCGTCTCCTTTCAAAGTAATCATACGGCCGAATTGCCCCGTTGCAATCAGTTCTGTAGCATGTCCGCCCATACGGGTAGACAAATTACGGTCAAAAGGCGTAGGGGAACCTCCGCGTTGGATATAACCTAATACGGTTTCACGGGTTTCAATGCCCGTTTCATACTCAATCTCCTGTGCTATGTATTCGGCAGCACGTTTTCGACCATCTGTTTGAATACCCTCGGCAACGACTACAATAGAATAAGGTTTGCCCTTCTTCAAACGATTCAGGATAGTCTCTCCTATATTATGAATATTATAAGGTATTTCGGGTATTAAGATCACATCTCCCCCACCTGCCATACCGGAATATAAGGCAATCCAACCAGCTTTGTGCCCCATTACTTCAATGACCATTACACGTTTATGCGAACTTGCAGTAGAATGCAGACGGTCAATAGCATCCGTTGCTATACTGACAGCTGAATCGAAACCAAAAGAAATATCTGTTCCCCATATATCATTATCTATAGTTTTGGGTACAGAAACAATATTCAGTCCCAGAGCAGCCATCTTTGCCGCGGTCTTTTGAGTACCGTTTCCACCGATACAAACTACACAGTCCAGACCTAGCTCCTTTATATTCTGTTCAATCAGAGCCGGCTTATCTACATCAGACATCACACCATTCTTTTTGAACGGTTTTTCACGCGAAGTGCCCAGCATAGTACCCCCTAGATTCAACAATCCTGATAAAGATTTCTCTGAGAACGACTCCACATCTTTAGTTAACAATCCTTGAAAACCACTATGAATACCAATCACTTCCATCCCATAATGATTGATAGCAGTTTTACATACACCACGTATGGTAGCGTTGATACCGGGGCAATCGCCTCCTGAAGTCAAAATACCGATTCTCATAATTGTTTTTTTTGAGTTAGATCCTGTTTAGCGAGATAGAATAACAGCCTTGCCTGTTTTTGAGCTCTTAATAGCTGCTTCAAGTATTTCTACTACAATTAAATTATTTTCCAAAGAAGATAAGTCTTTGGGACTTATCTGAATATCATTCCGCACGGCAGCCTTCAAGTAATAGAAAGAATCATTGTAGGGTGCTATTAGCTTAGGAGCTGTTTCAGATACTTCCGAGTTGCTGACCCTCACACGGATTTTAGTAGGTGTGTCCTGATAAATATATCCTTTACTTCCGTAAACATGCATATCTTTACGATTCATCGGCCAATTCCAGGAACCCATAATTTGCACTGTAGCGGATGGATATTCGGCAATGATCGTAGCGTCATCATCTACTTTAGGATATATCTGAGGCTTATATTGCTTTAATACGCCATAAACTCGAGTCGGTTTTTGACCATTAAGCAACCAAGTTGCCAAATTGGCACCATAACAACCGAAATCAATCACAGCACCTCCTCCGTTCAATACCGGATCGGTCAACCAGTCGGTAAATTCTTTACCGCATTTAATCTCAATTGGCCCTTGATGCCCATCATAGACATTAATTCTGTGAATGTCGCCAATAGCCCCTTCTTTCACTAACCTATTTAACTCGTGATTGGTATCATACCAAGTGGTTTCATAATTAGTAAGGAGCAGCGTATGATGTTTCCGGGCTAGTCCAGCCATCCGGTTAGCATGCTCCATATTGACTGCTAACGGTTTTTCCACCATTACATGAATACCACGGGGAGCACAAGCTTCTACAACCTTCAAATGATCATATATCGAACCATAAGCAACGACTGCTTCCGGTTTAGTTTTATCCAGCATCTCTCCTAGATCTTTATAGAAGACAGAAGCATTCAACTTTTTACGTAAACCATTGTTCTCACGAAGCTGATCGTTCTCTTCGGCAACACCAACAACCTCGAAATCGCCTCTGTCTAGCCGGACAATAACCTCATTCAGGTGTCCGTGAGAGACTCCGGCAACGCCCAAGCGAAGCGGTTTAGAGGTTTGCCCATTGGCATGGAACATAAATATAGATGCGAGGACGAAGTATAAAATACTGATAATTCTTGGTGTATTCATCATATTTCAATATAGTTTTGACAAAGATAAGAATAAACGCGAAAAAGAAGCTTTGAATAATATATAAAAATGCACTCAAGAAGACATGCCCGTCAACTGAATACGTCCGTAAAGATAGAAAAAAAAGTAAAAAAAGATAGAGATGCCAATAAATAAGATTATTTTTGCGCTTTAAATATGATTTCAACTAGAGCGATGAATATTACAAAGTTTCTGAATAAGGTATATTTTGCCCCCCGTCTGAAAGAAATCGAACAATACACCGACCATGCCGGTGAATTGCAACAACGTGTATTGCAACGTCTCGTAAACAAGGCCGCCAATACAGAATGGGGAAAGAAGTACGATTATGCCTCTATCCATACTTATGAAGAGTTCAAAAAACGTCTCCCTATACAAACCTACGAAGAGATAAAGCCGTATGTTACCCGCCTTCGTGCAGGTGAACAGAATTTACTTTGGCCTTCGGAAATTCGTTGGTTTGCCAAGTCATCCGGAACCACCAACGATAAAAGTAAGTTCCTTCCTGTCAGCAATGAAGCTTTGCATGATACCCATTATAAGGGAGGCAGAGATGCTGTTGCCCTCTATCTGAAGCAAAATCCAGAAAGCCAACTTTTCTCCGGCAGGAGCCTTATATTAGGAGGAAGTCATGCTCCCAACCTGAATACCAATCACAGTCTTGTAGGCGATCTCTCCGCCATTCTGATAGAGAACATCAATCCATTAGTAAATTTCGTTCGCGTACCGAGCAAGCAAACAGCTCTGATGGAACACTTTGAACCAAAGATGGCAGCTATTGCTAATGAAACGATCCATACCAATGTAACCAATCTTTCCGGTGTACCCTCATGGATGCTTGTCCTCATCAAGCACATACTCGAAAAGACCGGTAAAGAAGGCTTGGAGGAGATATGGCCAAACTTGGAAGTATTCTTCCATGGTGGTGTGGCTTTTACCCCCTATCGCGAGCAATACAAAGAGATTATCCGTAGCGACAAGATGCATTATGTAGAGACTTACAATGCTTCCGAAGGTTATTTTGGTACACAGAATGATCCGAATGATTCCTCCATGCTGCTAATGATAGATTACGGCATTTTCTACGAATTCATCCCTTTGGAAGATATCGGCACAGACAATCCACGTACCTACTGCCTCGAAGAAGTAGAGCTAGACAAGAACTATGCAATGGTTATCTCCACTTCTGCGGGTTTATGGCGATATATGATTGGAGATACGGTGAAATTCACCAGCAATCATCCCTATAAGTTTGTTATCACCGGACGTACCAAGCATTTCATCAATGCATTCGGCGAAGAGTTAATAGTGGATAATGCTGAAAAAGGATTAGCCAAAGCATGCGCCGAGACCGGTGCACAGGTTATAGAGTACTCTGCTGCTCCTGTTTTCATGGACGAACATGCTAAATGCCGACACCAATGGCTTATTGAGTTTGCCCAATTACCGGATGATTTAAAAAAATTCGCTCAAATATTAGATGACACCTTGAAGGAAGTCAACTCGGATTATGAAGCCAAGCGTCAGAATAATTTAGCATTGCAGCCTTTGGAAATTGTCGTTGCCCGTAAAGATTTATTCCACGATTGGCTGGATAGCAAAGGTAAATTGGGAGGGCAGCATAAGATACCACGTCTCTGTAATACGAGAAAATATATGGAGGAGATGTTGAGACTGAACAAATAAACAATGAGGGCAAATCTTTTATGATTTGCCCTCATTGTTTTAATTAGATTTTAATACCCCGGATTTTGTTCCAGATTCGGATTTTGATCGAGAATTGATTGGGATATTGGTAATTTATAGTAGTTCTTATTAAATAAATTCCCTAATGCTGCACGTCCTTTATCACGTTCCGGCAAAGAGTTCATTACTTCTTCTACCTTGCCCCAACGTACAAGATCATACCAGCGTTGTCCCTCCAGTGCCAATTCCAGGCGCCTTTCTTTCATTAAAGCTTCAAAAGCAGCTTCTTTACTGGAAGGAGTAGATAAATCTGCTAATCCGGCACGGCGTCTTACTTGATTGATTATCCCTATTGCATCGCCTATGCTACCATTTCCAAGTATCAGAGCCTCAGCTTTCAGCAGTAATACATCGGCATATCGGTATTTGATTACTGTAGAGTAAGAAGAACGTATTTTATACATAAATGGATAATGTTCTCTCGAATAGTGATTATCCCATTTACTCTGATAATAGACTACTGTTTCCTTGAAACGTTCTGTGTCTCCGGCTGCTTCAAAAGCAGCCAGCAAGTCCCTGGAAGGCGTTATCCACTTAGCATAAGTAAATTGGCTATCCCAATTATCTAAGAAACGTCCCAAAATATTAGGTAACCAAGTACCACTTCCAGAGAAATACTGCGCTTCTAAAATAGACTCAGTTGTATTTCTACATTTAGCATCCGTTGCTAAATTATCAGGCCCCGGAGGTAACATCTCATTTTGTAGTTTTACTCCAAATAAGTCATTAAATTCGTCGACTAAACGAAAGCCGTCTGCTGTAACTTCATCACAATATTTAATCACTTTTGAATAATCACGAAGAGGTTCTTCTGCATAAATCTTTGCCAACAGGGTACGAGCTACAGACTTACTAAAGCGCGTTTTATCTGTAGGATTATTATTGGGTGCCGAGCTAATAGCTTCCAATAAGTCTTTCTCTATCTGCTGATAGACTTCTTCTTCGGTATTTTGCGAGGGAAAATAAGCAGGATATACATCTTCTACAGTCTCCGAAGTGATATCACCAGCTTCAGTAGTTACAATAGGTACATTTCCCCAATTGCGTACCATATCGAAATAAATCATAGCTCTGAAAATCTTAGCTTGGGCTTTGTATGATTCCCGGTCTTGCGTTGTCAATGATGTATCAGGCACATCATCAACATTACAAATCAATTTATTAGCTCGTGCAATATCTTCCATATAGCGATTCCAACCACGTTGCAAAGGAGCAATTGTACTAGGTATCGTATTATTTTCAAAATACTGTGGAGCACCCGATCTTGTTCCAGCGTAAGCATTATCTGCATGAGTATCCCCAATCAGGTACATATCCTGATACCAATGCTCCTGGCGATCGCGCATCTGATTATAGAGTGTCAACAAATGCGCTTCCACGGCTGCTTTATCCTTAAATACAGCTCCTTTATCTTCTTCATTCTGTACCCCTTCTGTTACATCCGAATAAATATCAACGGGATCAAAATCCAATGAACATGAGGCAACGATAAAAATCAAGCTACCTGCCAATAATCTGAGAATAGATATATGTCTCATAGTCTTTCAATTTAAAATTCAACATTAACACCAAAAACAAACGACTTACTGTGAGGATAGGAACCCCAGTCTATACCTTGTACACCACCATTATTGCCCCATTCATTCACTTCCGGGTCCATCCCTTTGTAACCGGTAATAGTAAACAAGTTATTTGTTGTAAAATAAGGTTGTAAACGAGTGACACCCCATCGTTTCAGTAACTTCCCTGTAAAATTATAGGAGAAAGTCAGGTTCTTGAGCCGCAAATAACTTCCATCTTCTACAAAATAGGATGAATTCTTGATGGCAAAACCAGCTTTAGGTACATCAGTTATCTGACCCGGCTCTCTCCATCTGTTTAGAACCCGTGTAGATTGATTTTTACCATCGAACATCGCTTCTGTTTCTATACGGGAAGCATTATATACATCATTACCCTGAGAGCCTTGAATAAAGAAACTCAGATTGAAATTCTTCCAAGAGAAAGAATTCGTCATACCATACGTAAAATCAGGATTTGGATCACCTATATATGTACGGTCTAAAGCAGAGATGATTTTGTCATCATTAACATCCCGGTAAATCAATTCTCCTGTTTGCGGATCAACTCCATCGCTGATATAACCATAAAAGCCTCCTAATGCACGGCCCGGCTCATTGCGTACTACATATTCTTTCAAGATATCGCTGCTTAGCTGTGCTCCCGAATATATCTTCTGCAATTCCAGTTTCTCAAGACGATTTCGGTTGAAAGATATATTAAAGTCTGTATTCCAATTAAAAGTGCCTTTAAAGTTCTGTGTACTTACTGAAAACTCGAATCCCTTATTAGTCATTTCTCCCTCATTACGTACAATATTATTAGCAGCTGCGGCGCCGGCAGGTAGAGAGACGTACATCAGCATATCAGTAGTTCGTTTATAATAATAATCCATGGTAACATTGACACGGCTGTTGAACAGAGTCACATCTAAACCTATATCTGTTTGAGAGGTGGTCTCCCAAGTCAGATCAGAAGTACGGAGATTGGCTTGCGAAATAGTAGGCAGAGCATTCTCATTTCCTTCTTTAAACCACTCTTGACGGGTGACATTATACCGCTGCAAGTAAGCATAATCTCCTACACCCGATTGATTACCTGTTTGCCCCCAACTGGCACGAACTTTCAAGTCATCCAGCCACGTCAAGCCGCTCATAAACTTCTCTGAAGAAATGCGCCATGCAGCAGATACAGACGGAAATGTACCCCAACGATGGTCCGGATGCAATTTGGAAGAACCGTCTCTACGTACATTGGCAGTTACCATATATTTCCCGTCGAAGTTATAGGACAAACGTCCGAAATAAGACATAATCCCCCATTCAGAAGATCCTGTACCTGTATTATTCCAGGCTATTTTATTTGCAACGTTCAATGTGATGATTTCAGCGTTTCTGAAATGAGAACCGTTAATCCAACTGTCCTTATAGCTGGATGTAGTCCATGAGGTACCAGCCATTCCTTCTACATTGTGTTTATTAAAAGCTTTGTGATAGGTCAGTACATTATCGAAAACAATTACAGTATTCATATTACGGTTATCCGAAGCATTGCCCCACTCGTCGATACCTTCAATATGTACCGGTGGAGTGAAAGTTGTCTTGATATAATTCCTGCGATCCAAAGTAAAAGAACTCTTCAATGACAATTCAGGCAAAAAAGTAATAGTGGCATTACCCGAAGCAATCAATCTGCCTTCCTGAGCCTTGTTATTCTTTCCGTTTTCCATCGCTTCTACCGGGTTCACCAGATTCATGCCGTAAAAGTTACGGTTATAATAATTGTTTTCATCATTCCAAACCGAAACACTAGTAGGCAGATTGACAACAGCCAGTACCACACCACCACGGTTAGCCCCCATTCCTGTAGTAATTCCATTCTTTGTATTGTCCGAGTAGGAAATATTAGCACCTACCGTCAGCCAGTCTCTCACCTTATTTTCAAGATTTGCACGGAAGTTATATCTCTTGAAGAAAGCGGCTTTCAAAACTCCTTGTTCATCCAGATATCCTGCAGACAAATAGTATTTAAACTTATCATTTCCATTCGACACCGACACTTGATAATTCTGGGTAAGTCCGGTTTGATAAACCTCGTCATGCCAATCTGTAATATCAGTTGTACCTGAATTGAGGATAGCTCCGATCTCCTCTTGTAACTCCTTATATTGTATGGCATTCAGGGACTCTATTTTATTGGAAACCTGGTTAATTCCTACCTGCGCATTCAAAGCAACTTTAGCTTTTCCGGTATCTCCGGCTTTGGTAGAAATCATAATGACACCATTAGCCGCACGTGAACCATATATAGCTGCCGAAGAAGCATCTTTCAATATCTGCATACTAGCAATGTCATTGGGAGAAAGGAAGTTTATATTATCTACAGCTACTCCGTCTACAACATACAACGGGTCATTGCTTCCGTTGAAGGAAGTAGTACCACGTACACGAATAGACATCTCAGCTCCCGGTGTACCGCTAGGCTGCATTACATACACTCCGGCAGCTTTGCCTTGTAATGCTTGCGCAGCCGATACAATCGGACGTTCATCAAGATCTTTTGTAGAGACACTGGATATAGCAGTTGTTACATCTTTGCGTTTCTGTGTACCGTAGCCTATAACAACAATTTCATCCAGCAGTTCCCCATCTTCTTTCATACGGATAGTCAGATTGCTTTGCTGTCCTACTTTCACTTCTTCAGTCTGATAACCGATATAACTCAAAATTAAAACAGCATCGGCAGAAGGTATACTTACCTGAAAGTTACCATCCATATCGGTAATTCCTCCGGTTGTGGTACCTTTTACTCGTACAGATACTCCTATCATGGTTTCACCAGTCATATTATCGAGTACCTGCCCTTTAATCGTTCTCTGTTGTCCGTAGACATGGAGAGCAAATAGCTGTGCCAACGTAAGCAGCGCCAGCATCCATAAATTTTCTTTTTTCATGTGTATTATATTAAGTTCAACTACTATTTCACGTTCACGAATCCATCTGTTTCTGTACTTCTATCCTTTATGCCTGCCGCCTTGGCTTTCTCTTTGGCATCCTGGCGTTGCTGGCGTAAGTATTTGGAGGCATCATTACCGGTCATTACCAACGGAGGGGGTATCTCGCCAAAGTTTCTTGTATACTCCTGTAACTTTCGCAACATCTCTTTTGCCTTTTCAGGGTATTTATGATAGACATTATACTTTTCTCCTATATCTTCACGAAGATTGAAGAGTAAAGTATCATGTGCAGGAGTAGATGCCCTCCAGAAATTCCCTTTAATACCGGGAGCCGGAAGAGAAATCTTCCAGTCACCGGAACGGTAATCGGTTATATCACGATTATTACGGAAGTAAGCATAGTCCTCACTAGCACGCTTACCGGTTCCTTTCAAAACGTCCGTCAGGCTATAACCATCCAAACGTACTTCCGGTAGAGCGGCTCCGCTAAGATCGGCTACTGTTGGCAGCCAATCGAGTAAACTGACAACATCTCTATTAACCAACGGTTTGACATGTCCCTTCCAATAAGCTATACACGGAACGCGAACGCCACCCTCATAAGCAGTAGTCTTACCTTCACGCAACGGCAAAGCTCTCCCACCCAATGGTCCTTCTTGCAACCAGGGGCCATTATCACTTGTAAATACAACCAATGTATTATCATCAAGTCGCAATGAACGAAGTGTTTCCATAACCTTGCCCACACTCCAGTCTACTTCCAGTACCGCATCGCCATAAATGCCGGCACCCGATTTGCCTGCAAACTCTTTGGAAACATAAATAGGCACATGCATCATGCTATGTGCTAAGAATAAGAAGAAAGGCTGATCAGCTTTCCTATGGATATAATCAACGGCTTCTTCGGTATATTTCTTAGTCACATTATCGATGTCGATATGGAATTCCTCCACTTCATTGCCGCGCAAAAAAACCTGAGCACTCATATCGTTGCTATATGGAATGCCAAAATATTCATCGAAGCCTTGCTGCAATGGCAGGAACTTTTCACGGCTTCCTAAATGCCATTTGCCAATGCAGGCAGTTGCATACCCTTGTGCCTTCAGGATCTCTGCCATTGTAACTTCATCCGGCGACATGCCCGTGTAGCTATCCGGATAAAAAACTCCCTGGATACCCATGCGTGCCGGATATCGACCTGTAAGAAAGCCTGCACGAGAAGGGCTTGAAATGGGAGATGCCGCATAACAATCGGTAAACTTTATACCTTGTTTGGCTAAGGCATCTATATTCGGTGTAGTCCAACGGGTTTCTCCATAACAACTAATATCCGAATACCCCATATCGTCCATATAAATAAAGACGAAGTTAGGTCTTACACTTTTGGTTGGAGTGGCTGCCATACAGGAAGCTCCGACAGTTCCCAGTACTCCACCCCATACCCAGTTAAAATAGTTCTTCATGTTTTTCATACAACTAAATGTTTTTTTGAGATAGGACAAAAATAGGAGGAAAAGAAAACCGGATTCCGTCGATGAAGTCGAAATGAGTATAAGTGAGATTACCTCACACCACAATCAGCTGATAATAAACAGACTAGTTATTCCTCTTTGATAAGAAGAATGAGATGAGGAAGAAATGAATAAGAGGAAATAATACCGGATTATTCCGTTTTATTCCGCAGAAAGTGTACCGATTTTCATGATCAACACCTCAAAAGAGTCCTTGGATACAACTGATTTATTCTTTGCTTTGGAACGTATATTATAAATCGTATTAATCGAGTATCGAAGCATTTGGGCAATCGTTGCACTATCCCTAAAGCCCAATCGTATCAAAGCAAATACCCGCAATTCAGAAGTCAGTGTTTTACGGTCTTTTTGCCTGTCGGTCAATACTATTTGGTTTTCTTCTGACATCAGCTTGTTATATTCTTCGATGAAATGGGGAAAAATAGAGAGGAATGCCTCATCAAAGTTGGCATAAAATTCCTCCAAATCTTCATCATCGGCACCGGCACTCAAAGTCATACGAAGAGCTTCTTCTACCTTTCCTTTTCGGAGAGTTTTGTTCACTTCGAGTCTGAACTTCTGATTCTTGTCTATATACTCGGAACTCAATCGGATAAAATGGGCTACATAATTTTCTTTAATGTAGTTATTCTCCATAAGCTCATTGTTAATTTCGTTTAAGTGAATATTAGCATCCGCAAGTTTAGAACTTAATGCATTCAGATTGTCATTTGATTCCTGCAACTTGCAGTGCATACGTGAAAGTTTATTCTTTTGCACAATAACTACAACCAATATCCCGATACATAAAAATAGTAATAAGAAGATAACCGTGACACCGGTTCTTAGATTCGTGATATAAGTCTGATTCTTTTTTTCATAAGCCTGTGTTACTACAGGAAGCGTTTTGGCAATTTGCAAACTGCGTAAGTTGGCATTATAAAAATAAATGTCCTCCATGCAAATTTGTATGTAACCCGCTGCTCGTGAAACTTCGTCCCATTCATACAAAGTACGAGCAATACGATGCAAAGAAGCGTGGTCTTTGATGCACAATTGCATATCCTTTATGGCTGAATTCAACATAGCTTCAAAGAAACCGTTCTTATCCCCCATACTATATTTCATATCTCCTATGTTATACCAGACACCAGCATTTTCGCGGTCATCAGGCGTCATCGAAGACAAACGTTCTTCCGACAACGCCAATGCCTCAGCAAATTTCTTCTCATCAATGTACTTCTGCATACAGACATCGTAGTAAACAATGGAGCCACTATCCACTACTGCTATTAAAGAATCCTGATACAACTTTGCCGAGGGCGAAAAGACATGTTCGGCAAGCACTTTATCCTTAGAGATGTAGGCTATTTGACGATAAATAAGGTTATAAGCACGGTAATAAGAAGGAAGTAAATCTTCACTCACTTCTGCTCTTTTAATAGAGTCCATTAAAACAAGAGCCTCCAGATACATGCCCGATTTGGCAAGGTAAGTTGCCAGAAACATTTCTGAGTCCAGTGTTCTGGCATCATCATGCAATAGTTTAGAAAGCTTGATATTTTCATAAATATAATATATCAATGAATCACAGATATATCCGCGATATAGTTGCTGTATCTCCTTATTCAGTTCATACCGTTGGGGAGACAGAGCCGGGAGTTTGCTTAGCTTCTTTTTGACGTTTTTAATATCCTGTTCTTTCTTTGCCTGAAACTGTGGACGTAATTCGATAAGGCTATCAAGAGTAGTCAATTGTTTTGTATATAATGATATAGAAGATTGGTGTTCGGTGCACCCCACAAGGCAAGTTACCATTACAAACAAAAGAAATATATAAATAGGAGAAATAAATGGTTTTATTGTATTTTTCATATCGTATTATATTGTGGCATTCCTTCATTCAAACATAAAGACTTATGCAAAAATAAGAATAAATATAATCGGCTTTATGCAAACACCGAAAATTAACCTTCACTTGTTACTTTAACAGAAAGAGGTTATATAATGAAAGTAACATACGATATCAGGTGTAGGAGGCAACACGGAGAATATCTGCTATACAATAATTCCACCACCTAGTAACAAACCGTCAGCCGCATAGAAAGCTGCCGCCTGTCCGGGTGCAATAGATTCCAAAGGGTCTATCAAGTGTACCTGTAACAGGTTTCCGCCAGCCAATGTAACCCGGCAGCGGTTTGCCTGCTTGCGGTAGCGTATCTTCACGATCACCTCTTCCGCACAGAGCACACGGCTATCTTCTACAAGGTTCCACTCTTTCAGGTACATTTCTTCTTTGTATAATGAAGATAAGGGGGCAAGCACTACTTCATTTCTTTCAACCGAGATTTCTTTCACAAATACAACACGGTTCAAGTGTATGCCCAGCCCACGCCGCTGACCGATGGTATAAAAGGGATAGCCTTCGTGCC
>OHGT01001027.1_pt1 | contig 14016 bp, 10 predicted proteins | sample 1567861 | NCBI WGS metagenome assembly OHGT01 (sample SAMEA3879533, study PRJEB24766) | human gut metagenome | biome: human-associated habitat; feature: feces | place: USA | collected 1985/1987 | reverse complement strand
CTAATCTGATTAGGCAGAAAAAGAAATAAAAATAGTATTTGGCTCCTTTCCGTACAGTATAGAGTTCAAACCGGTTTTTCGGACTGATCCAAATTAAGGCTCAGCAGATTCTTCGATAAAAACAAGTTGGAGTTCTTATCTCAATCTGTATTTTATTACAATACATGATGAAAATTGAAATTAAACTTATAACTTTGAAGAAAGTTAATGTGATACACCATGATACAGAAATTCTTGCAAACATATAAGGAGGCGTTCGGTAATGCAGTTCCACTTCCTGTCACTTTCGGATATAGCCATATACCTGTTACAGAGATAAATAAAATACCGCGTTGCATGATAGGTACCATTCGCAAAGTATGTGAAGGTGATTCACTGACTCTAAGTGCCGACAATGTACTGTGCGGTGGAGGAAGCCTGTACACTGCCTTTGCCCCTATGCAAGAAAAGCTGCCCAAATTTGTGTCAGAAACGGAACACTACAAGCAGACTCCCGAACAAATCAAGAAATACATACATCGCTTAGACATCCACCTGACGGATAAGCCTTATTTGAATTTTGTCCGTATGGATAAACTATCCTCTCTCGATGAAGTGGAAGGTATTTTGTTTTTCGCCACACCTGATATACTTTCGGGCTTGTGTACATGGGCTTTTTACGACAACGATGCAGATGATGCTGTATGTACACGGTTCGAATCTGGATGTTGTAGCATTGTGACCTTTGCCATACAAGAAAACCGGAAGAATGGTCGAAGTTGCTTTATCGGTATGTTAGACCCGTCTGCACGTCCGTTGATACCGACAAATGAGCTTACCTTTGTTATACCAATACACCGTTTCCATGAAATGATGCAGACGATGGAACATTCCGCTTTGTTCCAAAAGGCATATTCCATAGTAAGAAAACGAATAAATGGAGAGATTGGGAAATGAAAAGAACTTACGGAACGCGAAGTTGCCAAAAAGCTACAGCAGCCGCAGCAGCCACATTAAGTGAATCAACACCATACGACATCGGAATACGGACTACGTAATCAGCCTCAGCAATCGTTTCATGTGCGAGCCCATCCCCTTCACTACCCACCACAATAGCTAATTTAAATTCAGCCATCAAGATAGGATCATCAATGGATACCGAATTATCTGTAAGTGCCATAGCAGCTGTACGAAAGCCCAAATTACTAAGATCAGAGAGAGAACCGTCCATCCATGTCCACGGAATACAGAAAACAGCTCCCATAGATACTCTGACCGCACGGCGATTCAATGGATCACAAGAATTGCGCCTCAGCAATACAGCATCCATTCCTAATGCTGCCGCTGAACGAAAAATAGCCCCAATATTAGTGGCATCAACAACGCCATCAATCACGACAATACGCCGGGCCTTATGACAGATTTCTTCCACCCTACGTAAAATAGGACGATGCATTGCACAAAGGACACCGCGCGTCAGAACATAACCAGTTAGCTTAGAAAGCAATTCCCTGCTACCAGTATAGACTGGTAAATCATTACTATATCGTTCTATTATATCAGAAGCATCACCAATAATATGTCTATGTTCACACAAAATTGCCAAAGGCTCATAGCCAGCTTCTAAAGCCCTTTTGATAACCTTCGGACTTTCTACTATAAAAAGCCCTTTATCAAGTTCAATGTGATTACGCAACTGAGCTTCAGTGAGAGCACTGAATATCTCAACTCCAGGATGAGATAAAGATGATATTTCAATAATAGGCATAATGGATTATTTATAAATTGCTACTTTAATAACCCCACCCAACTTGTTCTCGAAAATACGGTAAGCCTCCTCAATCTCATTCAATGGGAACCGATGTGTAATAAGAGGAGTAGTATCAATTTTACCTTCCTCAATCAGCGCAAGGATTTCGGCACAGTCGCAGCCATCCACTCCCCCTGTTTTGAAAATCAAATTCTTGCCATACATATCAGGTAAAGGAAGAAGCTGTGGTTTATCATAGAGGGCTACAATCGTGACAATAGCATTAGGACGGGCGCAATCCCAAGCCAAATAAAAAGAATCGTCACTCCCTGCCACTTCCAAAACAACATCTGCACCACCATGGTCACTGTTCTTGAGAACAAATTCCTTGCAGTTTTCCGGTTCAGTCACCAACACATCAGGATAATGCTCGTGGACAAACCGAATTCTTTCAGGAGACTTCTCACAGATAATAATGCGTTTTGGCTTCTTCAGCATCACACACAACAAAGTACAAATCCCGGTAGGTCCGGCACCGATGATAAGAACAGTATCTTTCTCGGTAATTTCCGAGATGCGTGCTGCCCAAAAACCTGTTGCAAGCACATCACCGACAAACAAAGCTTGTTCATCACTCACTGTATCCGGAATACGGTTCAAACCCTGATCCACATAAGGAACTCTGACATATTCCGCCTGACCGCCATCAATTCGACAGCCTAAAGCCCAACCGCCATTAGGATCAGTACAGTTATTCACATATCCATGCTTACAGAAAAAACACTCTCCGCAGAAAGTTTCAACATTCACAGTCACCCTGTCACCAGGCTTCACCAAAGTGACATCAGCCCCTACTTGTTCTACCACACCTACCATCTCATGCCCGACAGTTATTCCGGGCACAGCACGCGGTACACTGCCATGTTTAATATGAAGATCACTGGTACAGATGCTACCAAGTGTTACACGTACGATTGCATCCCGTGAATCCTTTATTTCCGGTCTCGCTTTCTCCTGCAATTCAAACTTTCCGTGTTCAATATATGTGTATGCAAGCATAATATCCTCCTCGTTCATTAATATATACCTTGCAAAGATAATGATTTCATTGGCAAAACAAATCACTTTTATCACGTTCAATACTCCCAAACCGAATCTCACTCTATATTTATAACAATACAAAGCTGAATAAAGTCATTCACTGTTTTTTCTACTTCAGCTTTGATATTCTGGAAAATATTCTTACTTTTATATCCAAAATTATAAATAAAAACAGCAGCACGACTTATTATATTTACACACAAGCCTATGATAGATACTTCCGAAAATCTGATTATTATAAAAGGACAAATCAAGACTCCCGAAATAGAGAGCTGCCAAAATCATAATGGCAACTATAAGGTAATATTCCGGAATGTTCCCAGTGCGTATACCTACAAAGAAGAAAATGTTCTTTGGCTGACTGATCCGGACAAACCGGACCCCAATAATTATCAAATAATCAGTAAAGGGAGAACTTTATCAAACATTAAAGCCTTATCTATTTTTAAGGCCAAATCACACAACTATTGGCACATTCGTTTTCAGAATGGTAAAGAGTATGATTACAGAGAAAAGGATTTAGAAATTATCGAATCATGCTTGGGAGAGAGTCGTTCGAAAAGCATATTCGAATATTTGAAGAAAGTTGCCGATGCGAACGAATTGAAAGCTGATGACGGAACGAAGCTATTGGCAAAACAATATGAAAAGATTCATTTCATCGCAAACAACAGAGCTATTGCTGTATATCTGAATCCTCAAAAATATAAAATGCAGACCCAGACTGCCTCAACATTGATTTTTCCTTTCGGTTGTAATGCAAGCCAGCAAAAAGCAGTCCAAGCAGCTTTTGAGAATCAAATCAGTGTTGTGCAAGGACCTCCGGGAACCGGAAAGACACAAACGATTCTGAACATCATTGCCAATATCCTTGTGCGTGGTAAGACTGTTCAGGTAGTATCTAATAATAACTCCGCCATCGTCAATGTACTTGAGAAGTTATCCAAATACGATATGGGTTTCATTGTTGCATTGCTTGGCAGCACAGTTAACAAAGAGAAATTCATCGAGACTCAAGAAGAGGAAAAACAATATCCGGAGAACTTTGAGTCATGGCATGATGCGGATGCCAACCAACCTCAATTTCTCAATCAGATACATCATCAGACAGAAGAACTAAAAAGCATATTTTCCAAACAGGAACGCCTTGCCATGGCAAGACAGGAAATACAAGCTTTAAAAATAGAGTGGCAACATTATCTGCAAGAGTTCGGAACAAAAGAAGTTACTCTCAAACAACGAAAGAGTTCCAGCTCGGCAGACCTTCTGAATTTATGGAATGAATGTCAGCAATTTGCAGAAAAAGAACAATCATCAAGTCTTCGGGGAATAGCAGCTTTTATTCAACGGTTGAAATGGTTATTCTTTAAATTCAGGAGCAGAGCGATTTGTAAAATCCCCGATAAAGGTTTTTATAAACGGGAGATGAGTTTGATTATCGCCGACTTCCAAATCTTATTCTACCAAACAAAGTACGCAGAACTGGAAGTTGAAATAGACACATTAGAAAAGGAACTTGCCAACAAAGATGCAGCAGAAATGGCTAAACAAATGGCCGATACATCAATGAAATATCTAAAGAATCAGTTATTTCATACCTATGGCAATAATCATGACAAGCCCATCTTTACGCTCCCTGATCTAAGAAATAATTGGCGAGAGGTACAAAAAGAATACCCTATTATATTAAGTACGACCTTTTCATCATTAAGCAGTCTGCAACGAGATGCCGTATATGATTATATCATTATGGACGAAGCGTCGCAGGTTTCCGTTGAAACCGGAGCTTTAGCCTTGTCATGTGCTAAAAATGCAATCATTGTCGGTGACACCATGCAACTTCCCAATGTAGTCACAGAAGAAGATAAGGAAAAGCTAAACTTTATCGCTAATGCCTGCCTGATTAAGCCGGAATATGATTGTGCCAATATGAGTTTTTTGCAATCCATCTGCAAAGTTATTCCAAATGTACCGCAGACCTTGCTACGGGAACATTATCGATGCCATCCTCGAATCATCAACTTCTGCAATCAGAAATTTTATGGTGGAGATCTTGTCATCATGACACGTGATAAAGGAGAAGAGGATGTCATTTGTGCCATACGGACAGCCAAAGGTAACCATTCCCGCAGTCACATGAATCAACGGGAAATAGATGTTATCAAAGAGGAAGTACTACCGAATCTATCTTATGAAACAGATGAAATTGGCGTCATAGCTCCATATAACAAACAAGTAGATGCAGTAAAATCCGCACTTGAAGAGGATATTGATGTCGCAACAGTCCATAAATTTCAGGGAAGAGAAAAGGAGGCTATCATTATGACCACTGTCGACGATGTCATCACTTCCTTTTCCGACGATCCCAACCTGCTCAATGTTGCTGTTTCGAGGGCTAAGTCACAATTCTACTTAGTCGTATCGGGAAACGAACAACCCAAAGACTGCAATATCAGCGATTTGATCGCTTATATCGAATATAACAATGGCACTGTTTCCACCAGTAAGATTCATTCTATATTCGATTATCTATATGAGCAATATACAGATGCCCGAATTGCCTATTTGAAGAAACACAAGAAAATATCCGAATACGATTCCGAGAATCTTACATTTGCCTTACTTGAAGATATTCTGAAAGAGAATATCAATATGCGTCATTTGAATATCATTTGCCATTTACCACTCTATATGTTGATTCAGGATTATTCTCTATTGAATGAAGAGGAAAGCAAATATGCTGCAAATATAAATACTCATATCGATTTTCTAATTTATAATCTTGTGAGTAAACAACCGGTATTGGCTATTGAGACAGATGGTTATACATTCCACAAATCGGGGACGAGTCAGTCAGAACGTGATATTAAAAAGGATCGTATTTTAGAGTTGTACGGAATTTCATTGGTGAGATTGTCTACTATTGGTAGTAATGAGAAGAAAATTATAGGAGATAAGTTAAGCGAAGTATTAAACTTGCATTAGAATGCTCATTGCAAATCATTTTTTTGTTAGAATAGGAGTTCCTACATATTCTAACAACCAAAAGAATAAATTTTACTCCAACTATAACAATTACATCAATAATAATGCCTACATTTACTTCTCATTTAAAGTATGACAGCACTATGGAAATTATTTTCTACTTTTGCATCAACCTCATTAAAAGTTTCTGTGAACTTAAAGTGAGTACATAAACATTAATCACAATGACAAAAATATAATAGTATGGCAAAGACAAATACAGCCGAATTAGGATTTGAAAAACAAATATGGAAAGCAGCTGATTTATTACGTGGCAACATGGATGCATCAGAATATAAATCAGTCGTTTTAGGACTTATTTTCCTTAAATATATATCAGACAGTTTTGAAGCAAAACATCAAGCTCTCATCAATGAAGGAGAAGGCTTTGAGGAAGACAAAGATGAATATTCCTATGAGCATATTTTCTTTGTACCCAAAGAGGCTCGTTGGTCGGTCATAGCAGAAGCAGCGCATACTCCGGAGATTGGCACTGTCATCGACAATGCCATGCGACTGATAGAGAAAGAAAATCCTCGTTTAAAAGGGATTCTTCCTAAAAACTTCGCACGACCAGAATTAGATAAACGCCGTTTAGGGGATGTTGTGGATTTATTTACAAACGTTCAAATGAAAGAACATGGGGACAGTAAGGACATACTAGGGCGTACCTATGAATATTGTCTCTCCAAATTTGCAGAAGCAGAAGGAAAACTTGCCGGTGAATTTTTTACACCATCATGTATTGTCCGTACATTAGTTGAAGTGCTTCAGCCATATAGCGGACGTGTATACGATCCGGCTTGCGGCTCTGGTGGCATGTTCGTACAATCAGCCAAATTTATCGAACGACATCATGGAAATATCAATAACATATCAGTATTCGGTCAAGACAGCAATCCTACTACATGGAAAATGGCTCAAATGAATCTGGCGATTCGAGGCATTGAGCCTGACCTTGGAAAATTCAACGCTGACACATTTTTTGATGACCAGCATCCTACACTAAAGGCTGATTACATTCTAGCAAACCCTCCGTTTAACCTAAGTGATTGGGGAGCTAACAAACTCCAGGATGATGTACGCTGGAAATATGGTATACCTCCTGCTGGAAATGCCAACTTTGCCTGGCTTCAACATATGATTCATCATCTTTCCCCCAAAGGACGTATAGGAATGGTACTTGCCAATGGTTCTTTATCCTCGCAAACAGGCGGTGAAGGAACTATCCGCGAAAATATTATAAAGGCAGATCTAATAGAAGGAATTGTAGCATTACCTTCCCAACTTTTTTATACAACTGGTATTCCAGTCTCTTTATGGTTCCTCAACCGAGCTAAAAAACAGACGAATAAAATACTGTTCGTTGATGCCCGTAATATGGGTAATATGGTTACTCGCAAACTTCGTGAATTATCCGAAGAAGATATAATGAAAATTGCAGGTACTTTTGATACTTTCAATTCAGGAACTTTAGAAAATGAAAAAGGTTATTGTGCTGTTGTATCAATAGAGGATGTAGCCAAACAAGATTATATCCTCACCCCGGGACGGTATGTAGGAATTGCAGAAACAGAAGATGACGGAGAACCGTTTCAAGAAAAAATGGAACGTTTGACTTCTGAATTATCTGATTTATTTGCACAATCTCATGACCTTGAAGAAGAAATTCGCAAACAATTATCTAGTATAGGATTCACAATCAAATAAATATTACTATATTCTTCGATTTATTAATTAACCCAATAATAGAAGAACATGAAAGAAAATTTGATTCAAGAAATTAGCAATGCGATGACAGATGTTTTAAGTATAGAACAAATGGCTCAACTTAATGGAGTATTACTCCAAGTTATAAGTAAATACACTATTACAAAAGACGGTGAGAAAGAGCATGAAAATGCTGCTACAAACGACCGTCTGCTTGAAATCTTTTTGTCCGCAAAGCAAGTTGAAGGCTGTACTACTCCGACTATCAAATATTACAGTTCAACAGTCAAGCAACTTTTCAAGACTATGCCTAAAAAAGTAGTAAACTATTCTACAGAAGATATACGAGCATATTTGGCTGTATTCCAACGCAAGCATAAGTCCAGTAAAGTGACAATAGATAATATTCGACGAATCTTTTCTTCCTTCTTTTCATGGCTTGAAGAAGAGGATTATATTATAAAGAGTCCTATACATAGAATCCATAAAGTAAAAACCGGCACACAAATCAAAGAAGTGCTTACTGATGAGAACATCGAACACCTTCGCGACAACTGTACGGAAATTCGTGACCTTGCAATGATTGATCTCTTATGCTCAACCGGAATGCGTGTCGGTGAATTAGTAAAACTAAACCGAGAAGACATCAACTTTAACGAACGAGAATGCATCGTTTTTGGCAAAGGCAATAAAGAACGAATAGTATATTTCAATGCAAGAGCCAAAATACATTTACAACAATATCTTAGCTCTCGTAAAGACAGAAACAAAGCACTATTTGTCTCTCTAGCCAAGCCACATAATCGACTACAAATATCAGGCGTAGAGGTTCGACTACGTAAAATTGGGCATTCTTCAAAAATAGCTCGTGTCCATCCTCACAAATTCCGACGAACACTTGCTACGATGGCTATAGACAAAGGGATGCCTGTAGAACAAGTACAGAAATTACTCGGTCATGTAAAAATTGATACTACCATGCATTATGCTATGGTTAATCAAAATAACGTAAAACTATCTCATCGTAAATACATTAATTAAAATGCGGATAAGGTACAATACATATAATAATAAGAATCATCTGTTTTACAAAAACAGGCAGATAAATGATAATTTAGAGCAGCAGGCACAGGCGTTGTTCAAGTCATGGTTCGTGGATTTCGAGCCGTTCAAGGACGGCAAGTTTGTTGAATCGGAACTGGGAATGATACCGGAAGGATGGAGGGTGGGGCGTTTTACAGAATGTGTAAAAATATCAAGTGGTGGTACTCCCAAGACAGAAAACAGTGAATATTGGAATGGCGCTATCCCATTCTTTACTCCTAAAGATACATCTACTACCGTTTTTACATATACCACTGAAAAATATGTAACTGATTTAGGTGTCACAAATTGTAATAGTCCAATATATCCTACTTTTACTGTATTTATAACTGCTCGTGGAACTGTAGGAAAAATAAGAATGGCAGGTCAACCTATGGCAATGAATCAATCTTGCTATGCTTTGCTTCCTTATGAAAAGGGAGCGGAACCTTATATTTATCTCCTAACATTAAATCTTATCGGTGCAATGCAAAAAAAAGCAAACGGAGCTGTATTTGCAGCGATAACAACAAAGGACTTTGATGAGCCTGTTATTATATTTTCGAATAGTATTTTGGCAGATTTTATGCAATTGATAACACCTATTTTTAATCAAATTCATAAAATAGGAATCGAAAATCATAATTTAGCTGAATTAAGAGATACATTATTGCCAAAATTGATGTCTGGAGAGTTAAAAACTAATAAAACGACCCGCTAAATTCTCATTTATGGAAGACTTTGAAAAATTATATAAATCAGGGTGGAGTGATTGGAAATCTTTTCCTGACCCAAGAAAAGGAGAATATATAAATGCTCCATTGGGTAGCGGAGTGTATCAGCTTAGGAACAAGAAAACTAATAGATATGTTTTATTTGGAACCAGTAAACATTTGGCACATAGGATGACATCGCTATTACCTAAGCCATACGGTGCTGGAACACGGAATAATGAAGACAAACAAAATAATGTTCTAAGTAACATACAAGATATAGAGTATCGAACAATGTCATTCATAAATAATGATGATGCAAAACAATTTGAAACCTATATTAAATTTACAGAACAATATCTTTTTAACACATAGTTAGCTATATTTTATGGAACAGTGGAGACAAGATAGACTTATAGATATTTTAGACACCTTGATTGATTATCGTGGTAAGACACCCAATAAAGTTGATTGTGGTATCCCTTTAATTACAGCTAAAATAGTCAAAAATGGAAGAATAGATACTCCTACGGAATTTCTTCCGACAGAAGATTATAATGGTTGGATGGTTAGAGGGTTTCCGCAGGTGGGAGACGTTGTCCTTACGACAGAAGCTCCATTAGGTGAAGTCGCACAATTAACGGATGAGAAAATAGCTTTAGCACAAAGAATAGTCTGCCTACGAGGTAAAGAAGGAGTTTTAGATAATACATATCTAAAATATTTCTTTTTGTCAAATATCGGACAAAATAGGCTAAAAGCGAGAGAAACTGGTACAACAGTAACTGGTATTAAACAGTCAGAGTTGAAAGAAATCCTAATCGACTATCCTAAGATTGATACTCAAAAAGCCATAGCCTCCGTTCTTTCCTCCCTCGATGCCAAAATCGAGCTAAACCGTCGAATAAATGATAATTTAAATTAATCGCCTAATATTCACTATGCTTTGGATTCGAAAATATATTAACAAAACACCAAGTTTCAACAACTTTGAACCCCATATTTCAACCATCGAAAAGACAGTTGAAACGAATCCTGCGTTATGTATAGAAACCTGTAAAAGTTTAGTTGAAAGCATTTGCAAAACAATACTTGCCAATCAAAATATCGAACATGACAACTATGGGCAATTTCAAACTTTAGTGAAACAAACAATAAATTGTCTGATAGATACAAATGAATACTATAAAGATGATTTATGTGAACTTGCCAGGAGAATAGCATCAGTCTCCCAAAAATTAGCGGAAATAAGAAATATTTCCGGATTTGCGTCTCACGGTCAAGACATTAACCATATCTCAATGAGTACAACAATGTCCTTACTGGCATACAAAATAGCAGATGTGTTAGGTGGATTTATTATACATTATTATATAAATCATGCAAGTAAAAGAGACTCACGCATACATTATGAAGACTGCCAAGAATTTAACGAATTGTTTGACGAAGAAAATCCTCTGGAATTAGGTGGAGTTATTTTATCTGCTTCCGAAGCATTATATAAACAAGACTATCAAGCATACAAAGAAATATATTTTTCATATTTAGATAACTTAGAAAAAGAACGAAAATATGTCATTTACAGAAGGTAGTTATGAAAAAGCATTGATAGCTCTCTTCGAGAACTTAGGCTATCAACATCAATATGGTCCCAATATTGAACGGGACTATTATGTACCTTTTTATGAAGAACAATTAATTGAAAGCTTAACCACTATCAATTATGGAAAACCTCGCCCGGCAATTGATGAAGCCATATCTAAACTAAAAGATATCGAAATAGGTAGCCTGCCACAGAGGAATGAGCTTTTCATGGACTATCTTCAACATGGGATCGAGGTCTCTTTTTTTGACGGAAAAGAACAACGTAACGACATCATCTACCTGATTGATTACAATGACAAAAACATCAAACGTAATGACTTTAAAGTTATTAATCAATGGACGTTCGTTGAAAATTCTGAAAAGCGTGCTGATATAATTCTATTTGTCAATGGTTTGCCACTCGTTGTGATTGAGTTAAAATCTCCATCAAGAGAAGAAACAAATGTATCTGAAGCCTATCTTCAGTTACGTAATTACATGAAAGAAATTCCCTCACTTTTCGTATATAATGTCTTTTGTGTAATGAGTGACATGGCTTGCTCAAAAGCGGGAACAATCACCAGCAATGAAGACCGTTATATGGAATGGAAAACCAAAGACGGGAAATATGAAAGTTCCCAGTTTATTGATTATGATACCTTTTTTGAAGGAATATTCATAAAAGAACGTTTCATTGACATTATCAAGAATTTCATTTGTTTTTCTAAAGAAGAATCAGGTGCTGCAAAGATTTTAGCCGCCTATCACCAATATTTTGCTGTGAAGAAAGCAGTAGAACGAACTAAAAAGGCAACACAAGGTGACGGAAAAATCGGAGTATTCTGGCATACACAAGGAAGCGGAAAATCACTATCAATGGTATTTTACGCTCATCTTCTTCAGGATGAATTAAGTCAACCAACTATAGTAGTTATTACCGACCGGAATGATTTGGACGATCAACTCTATACTCAATTCTCCAAATGCCAACAATTCTTGCGCCAAATCCCCATACAAGCAAAAAGCCGGGAAGATTTAAAATCACTATTAGCCGGACGAGAAGCCAACGGAATAATATTCACTACAATGCAGAAGTTTGAAGAATCTGACGAACCTCTATCTCTAAGACGAAATATTGTAGTTATGACCGATGAAGCACATCGAGGACAATATGGATTTGAAGAAAAAGTAAACGAAGAAACTGGGAAAATATCAATCGGTACTGCAAGAATTATACATAATTCATTACCAAATGCGTCCTTTATTGGTTTCACAGGAACCCCCATTTCTACTAAAGATCGAGATACAACAGAAGTGTTCGGTGACTATATCGACATCTACGATATGACACAAGCAGTATCCGATGGTGCAACTTGTCCTGTGTACTATGAATCTCGTGTCATCAACCTGAATCTTGACAAAGATACATTGAAAGCAATAGATGACGAATATGAAATACTTGCGTCAGAAGGTGCTACTGAAGAACAGATAGAAAAGAGTAAAAAACAAATGTCGCACCTTGAAGAAATACTTGGCGCACCTGCTACCATAGATTCGCTGTGCAAGGATATTATAAAACATTACGAAGAAAACAGGCAATTTGAATTGACAGGAAAAGCAATGATCGTCGCTTATTCCCGCCCTATCGCAATGAGTATCTATCATAGAATCTTAGAACTTCGCCCCGACTGGACTGATAAAGTGAAGGTGGTAATGACAGGTAGCAATAAAGATCCGGAAGAGTGGCATGACATTATTGGCAACAAACAATACAAGAAAGAACTTGCCAAGAAATTCAAAGACAACAATGACCCTATGAAAATAGCCGTAGTCGTAGATATGTGGCTTACAGGCTTTGACGTACCATCTCTGGCGACAATGTATATCTATAAGCCAATGAGTGGGCACAATCTCATGCAAGCAATAGCTCGTGTGAACCGCGTCTTTAATGATAAAGCTGGTGGTCTTGTTGTCGACTATATCGGGATAGCCAAAGCATTGAAACAAGCAATGCACGATTATACAGTACGAGATCAAAAAAGATTCGGCAATCCCGATATCAAAAAAACTGCTCTTATTAAGTTTCAAGAGAAATTGGAAGTTTGCCGAGATATCTTCCACGGTTTTGATTATAGCAAATTCCAATCCGGCACTGATAACGATCGTGCACAAATTATCAAAGGTGGAGTCAACTTCCTCATGGACAGTAATAAGAATGATAAAATGCAACTATTCCAAAAGGAATCATCCTTATTACATAGTTCAATCACATTATGCCGTAGCCTGCTTAATGAGCAACAACGCTATGAAGCAGCTTTTTTTGAGACAGTACGCATATTACTATCCAGAATGACAGCTAAAGGTAAAGTTTCCAAAAGAGAAATAAACGCCCGTATTGGCGAACTTATCAAACAAAGTGTAAAAAGTGAAGGTGTAATCAATTTATTCTCGGATGTAAAAGCCGAATTCTCCATTTTTGACGCAGCATTCTTGGAAGAAATATCCAAAATGAAAGAGAAAAATATAGCAATAGAGCTATTAAAGAAACTTTTGGCGGAAAGAGTTACCATATATCAAAAAACTAATTTAGTTCAAGCGGAAAAGTTTTCTGATTTATTAAACAGAGCATTATCTAACTATTTGAAAGGATTACTTACTAATGAAGAAGTCATTCAAGAGTTATTAAAGCTTGCTGCAGAAATCTCGGAATCAGAAAATCAAGGCAATGAATTAGGACTTACTGCAGAAGAAAAATCATTTTACGATGCTTTGACCAAACCGAGAGCAGTACAAGATATATATACGAACGAACAACTAGTTGCGATGACAAAGGAGTTAACAGACGCCCTACGCAAAAATCGTACAATCGACTGGCAGAAGAAAGAATCCGCCAGAGCAGGGATGCGTCGTATGATAAAAAGACTTCTGAAAAAATACAAATATCCACCAGAAGAAGCTGAAAATGCACTGGAAACAGTTATTCATCAATGTGAACAATGGACTGATAATGATTCTGATAATTACAACTCATTACTCAACGAAACTAGAAAATATGATTTTCATAACGAAACA
>OHGT01001023.1_pt1 | contig 14140 bp, 7 predicted proteins | sample 1567861 | NCBI WGS metagenome assembly OHGT01 (sample SAMEA3879533, study PRJEB24766) | human gut metagenome | biome: human-associated habitat; feature: feces | place: USA | collected 1985/1987 | reverse complement strand
TACGTTCAGTCTGTACTTTACTGGCAACCGGCAAAGTCAAAGTTACAGAGGTACCTGTATCCTCTTCCGATATCAGTTTTACACTACCGCCATGCAGTTCCGTATAGGTTTTTACCAAATAAAGACCAATTCCCGTCCCTTCCTTCTTTCCTGCTGTTTTGGGTGATTGGAAAAAACGTTGGAAAATATATGGCTGATCTTGATTAGGAATTCCGATACCAGTATCAGATACAGAAATACACACTTCATTTCTTTCCTCAAACATTTCTAAAGAGAGGCTGACAGTTCCGCCCTCCGGTGTATATTTCACTGCATTGGACAAAAGATTATCCAATACAGACTCCAACTTGATTGCATCCATCTGAACGTAAACTTTCTCCCGGTTCGTATGAAAACCGTATATAAGCTGCTTCTCTTTCGTCTTTCCTCCCGTATAAAGAGCAAGCAGGTTGCGTGCAAAAGAAACCAGCTCTATCTGTGACAAAATCAATAAAGCACTGTTACCGCTATCCACCCGGTTAAAATCCAAACCTTGATGAATCAATGAATTCAATTTCATGGCATTACGTTGAACCTGCTCCAACTCCTTCTTTTCCTGCTGGTTTTTTATTTCCGGCAGCATCTTACTGATAGGAGCGATAATCATGCTCAAAGGTGTCTTAAGGTCATGGGAAAGATTGGTGAAAAATTCCAGCTTGGCACGCGACTGTTCCAAAATCTTCTCTTTCTCCAAACGTTCCAGTTTCAAGCGGTTCTTTACACGGAAAAAGTTTATAGTCCAAACGATCAAGACGCAACATAACAAGATATAAAATGCCTTTGCCCAATGAGTATAATACCACGGCGGAAGAATATGGACATCCAAACGGTATATATTTTCAGAAGGTTTGCCATAAGAGTCTAATTTGCTTGCTACCAATCGATAATTTCCATAATCCAAGTTATTATAAGTGATGCGGTTTACATTGGGAGGCAAAAGACTCCATTCATGATCGACGCCCTCCAGACGATACACAATCCTGCTCTTTTCTTCCCGTGAATAAGGCAAATCGGAAAGTACAAAAGCAAGGTTATTCTGGTTATGATTTAATTTTATCAGCTCCACATGACGAATGCTCTGACCGGCTTGTTCCCCATCAGACGGATAAAGCCGGTTGTTCACATAAAGGGCGGTCAACAATAACGGTTGTTCAGGATATTCCGCCAACAATACATCGGGAGAAGAAACAGCAAAGCCGTCTGCCGTGCCCAAGTATAATTCATTTTCTTTGTTGTCGAAAAACATGCCGGTAAATCGCCTGTCGGTAATACTTAGGCGGCGTACTTCCAATGTATGTTGATCTACTACCCAAAATCCATCGGTAGTAGATATCCATATTTTCCCGTCTGCCTCTATCATGGAAAGCACTTCATAATGATTGAAAGCGTCAAACGGCAAAACCTTTATATCATCCGAAGGAGTCACCCGCATAACTCCACCGGGAAAACCGATCCAAACGCAGCCATCTTCGGTACACAGGATATAATCGGGCCTTTGTTCTCCTACGAACTTTCCGGCAGCAACAGGAGTGATTTTAGAAGCAGAAGGATTTATTTTATCAATGCACTTGGCGCTGCTAAGCAATGCCAACACATTTCCCTGATGGTCGGGAATCATTTGATTGATGAACATACCAGACAAACCATTGTGTATGGAATAAGTTTTTTCAGCAACATACGGTTGTATGCCGGAATGTATCAGTTTATGCTTATCCACCACAAAAATCCCTCCCAAGCAGGTAGCTATCCATAATTTTCCTTCTTTATCTTCGAAAAGAGTGTATGCCCAGTTGGCATTATATCGACGAGTACTATCCACTATACTATAAGAGACAAACTGACGGCTATCTTCATCATAACGGCTGATGCTACCGTCCGTTGCCACCCAAAGTTGCCCGTCACGGTCCTCATACAGTTGACGTACCCGGTTATGGGACAAAGGGTATTTCTTGTCTCCCATCTTATACCAAGTAACCTCTTTATTTTTTCCAGTTGTCTGCATTTCGGAGCTTTCCTTCGCGGAAAACGTAAAACGGATAAGTCCATTTGTCCCGCCAAACCAAAAATTTCCATGTACATCGCGCAACATGGAATAAAATTGGTTCCCTTCTCCGGTCCCGGTAATGCGTGATATTGGAATATAGTGCAATGCCTCTTTACAACGAGACATAGATATACCATAATCCGTTCCTAACCAAATGTTCTGCTCCCGATCGGCATAGATGGTCCAAACAATGTTATTGGACAAGGATTGAAGGTTTCGAGAATCATGTACCACATGTTGCAGAGGTACATCTTCCCGATATATATACAAACCATTATCTGTTCCTACAAGTAACCGCCCATATCCATCCAGTACCATCGATTTAACAGAATTATCATGAAAAGCATCGATCCGCTGTATTTGTCCATCAGCAGGAGTATATTTAAAGAGGCAACCTTCCGTACCTATCCAAATACATTTCCTCACCGTATCTTCCAGCAGAGAATTAACAAACAAATTACTTTTGTTCCGGCTAGTGGGAAGCTCGATAGGTTCAAAGTATCCGGTAGAGGGAATGTAGCGGCAACAGCCATTATAGGTACCGACGTAAAGCTGGTGATCTGAAGAACAGATCAGAGAATAAATGGTCTGGTGTGGAAGCCCCTCCTTTACAAGAGATATTTTATGGGTACGCGGATGATAAGTGTATAGCCCGTTTAAAGTTCCCAACCACAGTAACCCATCGTACATCACCAGCGCACGGATGTCTGTGGGGAAATCGACTTCCCTATCTTCATAAGTATCCGTCCGGTAATTATAAATCAAGAGACCATTATCTGCTCCCAGATAAAGATAAGTACTGTCTATGACTTCTCCACAATAAATACGTGTATTGCTACGTTCACCAAAAATGAAATGCGGCTGGGTAGAGTAACCGTCATAACTGAACAGCCCCTTATTGGAACCTATCCATATCAATCCTTGGGTATCTTGCAGGAAACAACTGATGACGGATGCTTCCGTCCCCAGACTAATGTTTTCAAACAGCTTGTAATCGGGCTTCTGAGCACTCATACGGCAAGGAGATATTGCCTGTAACAGAATAAAAAGGAAAAAGATATATCTGTGCATACCCAAGGTTATATTAATAAAAGGTCAGGACAAAGATAAACTTTCTCTGTACAAATTCCATGCAGTCCATCGAAAAATTGCCCAAACAGGTTATTTTATCGACAAACCGCAATCGTTTGCACAAACTTGCAATCCGATAAGTTTCAATAGATAACCATTATTTACCTTATTCCATTATTTTTGCAAATAGTTTTATGAAGTTTACCTTATCTTTGAAGCCGAAAAACAAATCATACTCATGAATAAACCGCAGATAACCATCAAGGATATTGCCCGTGCATTGAACGTCTCTCCTTCTACCGTATCGAGAGCACTCAAAGATAATCCGGATATCAGCCAGGAAACCCGTGACCTTATCCATAGCTATGCACGCGAACATAATTATAAGCCTAATGTACTTGCCGTCAACCTGCGTGCCAGCCGTAGTAACACTATCGGAGTCATCGTTCCGCAACTGGTACACCATTTTTTCTCGTGCGTATTGAGCGGCATTGAGAAGTCGGCGGCCGAAGCCGGTTATAATATCATTGTAGCCCAAAGCAATGAATCATACGAGCAGGAAGTAAAGATTGTACATTCTTTCCTTGCCGCCCGTGTCTGCGGAGTGATCGCCTCTTTAGCTAAAGATACTGCCCAATACGACCATTACCAGGAGTTACTGCAAAACAATATTTCCATCGTCTTCTACGACCGCATCTGTACAGGACTGAAGACCGAGCGCGTGGTGGTAGATGATTATGCAGGTTCCTTTGCGGCCGTAGAATACATGATACAAACCGGTTGTAAACGCATTCTTTTCTATGGTGCTTCCCCGCATCTGGAGATTACCAAGAACCGTCGGAACGGTTATCTGGATGCCATGAAAAAATATAAGATTCCAGTAGATGACAGCATGATACTACTCTGTGACACCCGCGAGCGTGCCATTGCACTGACTCCCGACTTACTGGAAAGTGCAAACCGGCCTGACGGTTTCTTTGCCATCAATGATGAAACGGCATCGGGCATTCTCTATGCCTGCAAACTGGTAGGCGTGAAAGTTCCCGACGAGGTATCTATCTGCGGATTCACTGACGGCGCCATTGCACAGAGTACCGATCCTAAGCTGACCACTGTGGAACAACATGGCGAGGAAGTAGGCAAAAGTGCTTTCAGCATCTTGGTAGATAAACTGGAAGGGAAAGAAAAAAGCGTCAATAAGATTGTACGTACCAATTTGGTAGTAAGAGGAACAACAAAATAAATTTTAATACCATAATTATAACCATGAAAGTAAAACCCGATTTAAGTTTTTGGAAGCTGTGGAATATCAGCTTTGGCTTTTTTGGCGTACAGATTGCGTATGCCCTGCAAAGTGCAAATATTAGCCGAATTTTCTCAACCTTAGGTGCAGACCCACATAATTTAAGTTACTTCTGGATACTGCCCCCTTTGGCAGGCATCATCGTACAACCAATAGTAGGGGCTGCCAGTGATAAGACCTGGACACGCTTTGGTCGCCGTATTCCTTATTTATTTATCGGCTCGCTTGTAGCAGTATTAGTTATGTGCCTGTTACCCAATGCCGGAAGTTTCGGCATGACGGTGAGCACAGCGATGATTTTCGGCCTGGTATCGCTGATGTTCCTCGACACTTCGGTGAATATGGCTATGCAGCCCTACAAGATGATGGTGGGCGATATGGTGAACGAGAAACAAAAAGGACTTGCCTACTCTATCCAAAGTTTCCTGTGCAATGCAGGTAGTCTGGTGGGCTATCTGTTTCCGTTCGTTTTCGCATGGATAGGTATCAGCAACACAGCAGCACAAGGGGTTATTCCCGACTCTGTAATCTACTCGTTCTACATCGGAGCGGCCATCTTGATATTCTGCGGAATATACACTGCCGTCAAAGTGAAGGAAATGCCGCCGGCTGAGTATGCCGAGTACCATGGAATTACTGAAAAGGAAGAACATGAGAAGATTAATATGCTGAAGCTGCTCATCAAAGCTCCGAAAGCCTTCTGGACCGTGGGATTAGTACAGTTCTTCTGCTGGTTTGCCTTTATGTTTATGTGGACATATACCAATGGAAGTATCGCCTCCAATGTATTCGGTGCTCCTACTGTAGAGCATGTGGTAGACGGCATTACCAAAGTAGTACTCGATACCAAGAGCCTGCAATATCAGGAAGCTGCCAATTGGGTAGGCGTACTGTTTGCCGTACAAGCTATCGGTTCTGTACTTTGGGCTATTTGCATTCCAATGTTCAAGGATCGCCGATTTGTTTATATGCTCAGCCTTATACTGGGAGGTGTAGGTTTCATTTCAACTTATTTCGTACACGATCAATACACATTATTTATATCTTTCATCCTGATAGGTTGCGCATGGGCTGCCATGCTGGCATTGCCGTTCACCATCCTGACGAACGCTTTGTCCGGCGGGCATATGGGAACATACCTGGGATTGTTTAATGGTACGATCTGTATTCCGCAAATTGTAGCTGCTACTTTAGGTGGAACTATCCTTGCCCTATTTACTCCCGAAGGTGCTTTACCTCCCGAAATAAATATGCTGGTCACTGCAGGATTTATGCTGATAATCGGTGCTGCATGCGTATTCTTTATTAAGGAGACAAAAGGCGAGGAAATAAAGCGCTGAACAAGATAATCAAATTATAATAATAAAGAAAGCAGGGGCATATTACTCTGCTTTCTTTTCGTATTAACCTATTTATTTCGTACTTTTGCCTCAAACACTTTTTGTTTAACTTTAGGCGAACTATTGTTTATGAAACGATTATTTGCGATACTTGCTATTTTGCTTGCATCAACTTCCCTATACTGCCAAACCAATGAAATAGACTCTTTGCTACGGGTATTGGATCACTCTATTCGTAACAGATCCGAGTACTCGCAGAAACGACAGGCCGAAATTAATGCCTTAAAGCGCAAACTCCCCCTGACTCATTCGGATAAAGAACAGTTCGCCCTTTACCGGGAACTGTTTGGCAAATACCGTTCCTATCGTCTCGACTCCGCACTATGGGTTGCCAAGCAAACCGAGCAACTGGCAAACCGTATGAGTAATCCTCTATACCTGCAACTGGCCCGACTGAATATGGCAGAAGTCATGATGGGTGTAGGCATGTATAAAGAAAGTATCGAAATTCTAGAAAGTATCAATGCCCGAGTCTTGGATATAGTAGAGCTTTCTCATTACTATTATCAGTACCACCACCTCTACACCCTACTCTCAGAGTATGCTTTCTCTAATGAACTTAAAGAACAGTATCGCCGGTTGACTTACCAATATAAAGACTCCATTCTTGCCCTGAAACGTCCCGGTTCAATGGGGTATATGATGATGAAAAGCGAGAAACTGCTCTATAACGAGCAGTACAACGAGGCTCTTGCCATTTTAGATAGTTGTTACCGGGTACATGTTGACAAAGGTTATAGCACGGCAATTCCATCTATCTGCCTTGCCAATGCCTACGAACAGAAGGGAGACAAGGAGATGCAAAAGAAATTCCTTATTATCTCTGCTATTGCGGATATACAGGCATCAACCAAAGAATATATCTCGCTATGGAAACTGGCGAATTTACTTTTTAAAGAGGGAGATATTAACCGGGCATATACCTATATAGAATGCTCCATGCAAGATGCCACTTTCTGTAATGCACGCTATCGCACGCAGGAAATCTCATCTATGATACCACTGATAAATCAAGCATACGAAAGCAAGTTACAAAAGGAAAAAGAAAACCTGATTACTTCCTTCATTTTTACAGCCGTTTTGCTCGTCATCTTACTAATAGCTGTGATTTACATCTATGTCCAGATGAAACGTCTGAAAGTGGCCCGCCATGCAATGAACAATCTGAACGAAGAGTTGAAGCAAATTAATGCCGATTTGCAGTCGGTGAACAATCAGTTACAGGAATCCAACCAAGTGAAGGAAGAATACATAGGCTATGTATTCAATATGTGCTCCCTCTATATTGACAAACAGGAAGAGCTACGCAAACTCCTCGCCCGCAAGATTAAAGCAGGACAGATTGACGACCTATACCAAACAGTCAGTTCTACCTCTTTTGTCGCCAACGAACTAAACGAGTTCTTCTACACCTTTGATAGTATCTTTTTGAAACTCTATCCCCGTTTTATCGAAGGTTTCAATGCCCTACTACAAGAAAGTGAGCGTATCTATCCCAAAGAAGGCGAGTTGATGACTCCTGAACTGCGAATATTTGCACTGATTCGATTAGGTATCAGCGATAGTGGTAAGATAGCCAACTTCCTGCACTATTCCGCACAGACTGTTTACAATTACCGTCTAAAAGTAAAGAACAAGTCGTTGCTTGCAAAAGAAGAATTTATGGAGGCAGTGCAGCGAATAGGATGACACTTCCAAACTCCTATTCCTGTTACTTGCATCTACTTTTTCCATCCAACCATAAAAGCGCAACATACTATTTATCAACATATTGCACAATATACCATTCTACTTTCATCTACTTTGCACTTCTCCTACCCTATTCTACCTTACAAATTCACCTCTATCTTTGCCACAGAAATTAAAGTTAACAAAAAGTCATTTTTTTAGGTAGAAGAAAGAGTAAGGTAGAAAGATTGATAAGGGATAACACGTACGAAACTTTTTTATTAACAACTTATAGACATCTTATGAAAAGCATTCTCAGATTTGCCAAGGGACTACTCCCTTTGCTGGGACTACTTCTGTCCCTATCCATTGCGGCACAAGAGTTACAAGTGAAAGGACTTGTGAAAGACATGACCGGCGAATCAATAATCGGAGCAAATGTTCTGGTTAAAGGAACATCTATCGGTACCATTACCGATGTAGATGGAAACTTCACGCTGAAAGCTCCGGCTGGAAGCACCCTCTCTGTATCTTGCATCGGCTACAAAACCCAAGACGTAGCGGTAAGCAAAGATTTACTCGTGATAACTTTGAAAGAAGACGCCGAACTACTGGACGAGGTAGTCGTAATTGGCTACGGTCAAGTGAAGAAAGGCGACGTGACCGGCTCACTGCTCACCGTGAAACCCGATGAATTGAACAAAGGCAAACAGCTCACCGCACAAGATGCGCTGGTAGGAAAAGTAGCCGGTGTGAATATTGTACCGGGCGATGGTTCGCCAGGCAGTGGGGGTACCATCCGTATTCGTATGGGTGCATCACTCTCGGCAGACAATGACCCGTTGATCGTAATTGACGGCGTACCCGTAAGCAATACTTCCATCAGTGCTATCAACCCGAATGACATTGCTTCGTTCACGGTATTGAAAGATGCTTCGGCTACGGCAATCTACGGTTCGCGCGCATCAAACGGTGTAATCATTATCACCACGAAAAAAGGAAGTAGTGACGGTGCTTCTCATCCATCATTTACGTACAGCGCCAACATGACCGTAAGCAATGTATATAAGTATATGGATGTGCTCTCCACCGAGGAGTTCCGCCAGGCTTTCAAAGAATATGGCAACGCACCGGAGACTTTCAAGTTGGGCAATGCCAGTACCGACTGGCAGAAAGAAATTTACCGTACGGCACTGGGAACTGACCATAACCTCTCAATGACAGGTTCACTCAAGAATATGCCCTACCGTGTTTCCGTTGGCTATACCAATCAGAACGGTACACTGAAAGGTAACAACTATGAACGTATCAACGCCAGTGTAGGTATCTCGCCAAAATTCTTCGATAAGCACCTATCTGTGGACATCAACCTGAAAGGTAGTATCGAGAACGATAGCCCGGCATTGACAGGAGCCATAGGCAGCGCAGTAGGTTTCGACCCTACCCGTCCCATCTATGAGAACTACGAAGGAAATGTAGGGTTAGGTTACTATACGTGGATGAATGGTGGAAAACCCATCACCCTTGCCGCCGCCAACCCATTAGCCGAGCTGGAACTTACCGACAAATTAAACAAGACCCAACGTTCCATCGGTAACATTGCCCTTGACTACAAAGTACACGGTTTCGAAGACTTACGCTTCAACTTGAATATGGGTTATGATATTCAGAAAGAAGATAAGCATGAAAACGTTCCCGAATTGGCTCCTACCATGTACACCGGCAATCAGAATGACGGTACAGGTAAACGCTACAAGTATTACCAAGATAAGAGCAACACGCTGCTCGACTTCTATGCCAACTATGCCAAAGAACTGAAAGACCACAACATCAATGTCATGGCAGGTTATGGATGGCAGCGTTTCTATTATAAGAACAACAGCGTAACTACCGACCCTGAAGGTAAAGAACTCGCCACCCCGCAACACGCTGAAGCCGAACTTTATCTGCTTTCGTTCTACGGACGTGCCAACTATTCTTATAAGCAACGCTATATGCTTACCGCTACTCTACGTGCCGATGCTTCTTCACGTTTTTCGCCCGATACTCGTTGGGGTTACTTCCCTTCAGTAGCCGCTGCATGGCGCATAAACGACGAGGCTTTCCTGAAAGACTCCAAGACCCTCTCCGACTTGAAACTGCGTTTGAGTTACGGTCAGACGGGACAACAGTCTATCGGTTCTTATTATCAGCACCTCTCCACCTACACGGCTTCTTACGATGAATCGCGCTATTACTTCGGAAATAAATGGTATACTACTTATCGTCCGAACGGTTACGATGCCAACATCAAATGGGAAACTACCGAAACTTACAATATCGGTATCGATTATGGGTTCCTCAACAACCGTATCTACGGTACGGTAGATTACTACTGGCGTACCACAAAAGATTTGCTGAATAATATCTTCGTCCCAGCCGGAAGTAATTTCACCAATATGATTGAAACAAATATCGGCGATATGGAAAGCAAAGGTCTCGAAATAGGTCTCAACGTAATTCCTATTAAAAATAAAGATTGGGAATGGACTATCAGCGGTAACTTCACTTGGAATACCTCAAAAATTACGAAACTCAACACCATCGACCGTGAAGACAACTATGTGAAAACCGGAAGTGCAGGTGGTACAGGCAAATATCTGCAAGTACACATGGTTGGTGAAACTCCGAACACCTTCTACCTGCTAAAACAGGCTTATGACGACAATGGCAAACCCATTGACGGCAAGTACATCGCCAAAGACGGTTCTGTAACGGGCAGTGAGGAAGATGCCAATAAATATGTAACCGGCAAAAGTTCCAAAGCTCCCTACTATTGTGGTCTATCCACTCGTTTGAGCTACAAAAATTGGGATTTGGGTATCAATGGTCACGGCAGTTTCGGTGCTTACGTTTACAATTATGTAGCTGCGTCAGAATCTCTGGAATCACTCTATGGCGGTACAGGAGTATCGAGCAATGTGCTACACTCCACTATCGAAAACGGTTTCAAGCAACAACGCATCTATACCGATTACTTCCTGGAGAAAGCCGATTTCTTCCGTATAGACAATATCACGTTAGGACACACCTTCAAGAAATTGTGGAACGACAAATCTTCTCTCCGTCTCTCCTTCAGCGTCCAGAATGTATGTACGTTGACTGGTTACAGTGGTCTGGATCCTGAAATTTACAGTGGTATTGACAAGAATATCTATCAACGCCCACGCACGTTCTTACTGGGAGTAAATCTTAATTTTTAATCCATGATAAAAACAGAAACAATGAAAAAGAACTATTTCAGATTAGCAAGTATATGTCTTGTATCTCTTTTCTTCTTCTCTTCTTGCTTGGGAGACTTGGATACATTACCATTGGATGACAATGAATTGGTGGGCGAGAAAGTATATTCAACGCCCGAAGGATATATCGGCGTATTGGGTAAATGTTATGCCAGCCTCATCCAAACCGGACAAAAAGGTGGAGATGGCGGTAACGGTGACGTGCCGGGTATTGATGAAGGTTATAGTGGTTACACGCGCGCACTATTCTATTTGCAGGAAAGCTGCACGGACGAAATAGCTTTCCATTCGGGTGGAAGTCATGGTACCCGTGCCGTACTATACCTCACTTGGGACCCTTCAACGAAAGTAGTTTCCTATCCATATTATCGCCTGTATATGGCCATCAACTACTGTAATGAGTTCTTGCGTGAAAGCGCCGACGGTAAATTGAAAGAACGTGGTGTGTACGATGCTTTGCAGGCAGAAATGCCTTACTACCGTGCGGAAGCCCGTTTTATCCGGGCATATTGCTACAGCATGATTTGTGACCTTTACGGATCAGCACCCTATGTTGACGAAACGATGGATGTTGGTACAATTCCTCATCAGAAGTCGCGCGAAGAAATCTATAATTATGTAGTATCTGAAGCCGAAAATGTAGCAACTCTCCTGAAAGAGCCCAAACGCAACGAATACGGTCGAGTAGACCGGGTGGCAGCTTGGTTCCTGCTGTCACGTGTTTATCTGAACGCCGAGACTTGGGTCGGCAAGAACGAATACACAAACGCATACAAATATGCCAAGAAGGTGATTACAGAAGGTAACTACCCTCTTGCCTCCGATTATCGCCATATTTTCCTGGCAGATAACAACACTTGTTCCGAAATTATCTGGCCCTTGGTACAGGACGCAGATTATGCTCAAAGCAGCGCCGGAACCAACTTCCTTATTAAAGCGCTAATGAACGGTCCGATGGATAATTACGTAAAAACCGGTGTCGGCAGCCGTGGATGGGGAAATGCCCGGGTAAAAGTATCTTTCGTGAATAAGTTTGAAGAAGCGGATCAACTGTTTGACGTCAACGACCCGTGGGGTGACAACAAGAAAGACAAACGTGCGCAATTCTTCACCATCGACCACACCAAGGAAACATGGGTAGCCGGGAAACCCTTCCAGAATTCTTTCGAGAATGGATATGCCTGCATTAAATGGCGTAATATGACTAAGGACCGCAAAGAGCTGGCTGAAGGTGGCACAAAATATTCCTCTGTAGATTATCCGATGTTCCGCACAGCAGATGCTTACCTGATGGCTGCGGAAGCCATATTGCGTGGTGCTACCGGCGGTACACGTGCCGAAGCCCTGGAGTATGTGAATGAAGTCCGTGACCGCGCTTACATGTCCGGCAAATATGGTACAGGTTTATCGGGACGTATCACCGATGCCCAATTAACTATGGATTTCCTTCTTGACGAGCGTTCCCGTGAAATGAATATGGAATTGGTACGTCGTACAGACTTAATCCGTTTCGGTAAATTCACCAAAGGATATAACTGGGACTGGAAAGGCGGAAGTGACGGTGATGCCGGAAGTTATGTAGGCCGTGATGTGGAGGATAAGTATAAGCTTTATCCTATTCCGCAGGATGAGTTTACAACAAATCCTTATCTAACCCAGAATCCGGATTATATTAAGTAATTGAGTTAGTACTTTTTCTTTTGTCTTGATACAAAAGAAAAAGTACAGTAACTTAAATATAAAACATATAGAATAATGAAACGAATTTTCCTTTCTCTACTTCTTTGCATCTTAATTACGCAAACAGTTTCCTCGCAAGCCACACGCGAGGAAATATTCAACGACATCGCCACCACCGGTGGAGTATATTATGCCTATCCGGGACCTCAGAAGCCGCAAGCCAAAGCTCCCAAAGGCTACGAACCTTTTTACATCAGCCATTTCGGTCGTCATGGCTCACGCTGGCTGATTTCGGACGATGAATATACCCGTGTAATGGACGTCTTAGAAAAAGCTCATAACGCAGGTACATTAACTCCTCTCGGTGAAGATATACGCAAGCGCCTCGATATCGTTTGGGCTGATGCCCAAGGACATGGTGGCGACCTCTCTCCTGTAGGCGTTGACCAGCAACGGGGCATTGCCGAACGCATGTTTCAGTCTTTCCCCGAAGTATTCAAAGGTGCACCGCAGATGTCAGCCCGTGCCACCGTGGTAGTACGTTGTGTACTCAGCATGGATGCTTTCTGCGAACGATTGAAAGAATCGAACCCTGCCTTGCAGATTGAACGCGAGTCGAGCAACAAATACATGAATTACCTCAACTTCCACACACAAGAAGCCATGAAATTCACTTCTCACAAAGGACCTTGGTACGAGGAGTTCCGCAAGTTCGAGCAAGAGCATGTCCGCCCCGAACGTCTTATGAATGCGCTCTTTTCCAACAAAGAATACATCCGCAAGAATGTTCATCCCGAAGAACTGATGCGCGGTCTTTATTCTATCGCTTCCGATATGCAGAATGTGGAACCAGAAGTCGATTTCTACGATATCTTTGAAAAACAAGAATTAATGGATATCTGGCAGATTCACAATTATAAGAATTACGTATGCGACGGGCCTTCGCCTATGACGAACGGACTGATGCTGGCAAACGCAAAATCTCTATTGGAGAACATTGTCAATACCGCTTCAGAAGTTATCGCTTCGGGTAAGAATACTGCTACCTTCCGGTTTGCACACGATGGAAATATCATTCCTTTGGCAGGACTGATGCGTTTGGAAAATTGCTACAACGAAGAAACTAATCCCGATAAGTTTTATCAAGTTTGGTGTAACTTCAAGGTAGCTCCCATGGCAGGTAATATCCAACTCATCTTCTTCCGCAAAAAAGGCTCTGATGATATTCTTGTAAAGTTTATGCTTAATGAAAACGAAGTGAGCATTCCCGTGAAGACCGACATCGCTCCTTTCTATCACTGGAAAGATGTAGAATCCTACTACAACAACTTATTAAACTCACTGCCCGACAGACCGTAACCGAAACAAGTACACCAGCATTCGGCAAGGCTATTTGTATAAATTTAATCATAGAGTTCCAAGAATAAGGAATTAAATAATAATCCTTGCCAAAGTATATTTTGAAGTGGGTATTTGCTCCCCACCGGGAAGCACCCTCCTCCTCACCGACAAACGCCTCCTTCCCCACCGGGGAACGGGGCGTTTCTCGTAGAGGAACAAGAGGCTTCTTATCTATTATATATTTTTTGTCTTCTTTTTTTCTCATTTTTGCCATTTATCCGTTTATTTGCCTATCTTTACCGCCATAACCCTT
>OHGT01001007.1_pt1 | contig 14266 bp, 10 predicted proteins | sample 1567861 | NCBI WGS metagenome assembly OHGT01 (sample SAMEA3879533, study PRJEB24766) | human gut metagenome | biome: human-associated habitat; feature: feces | place: USA | collected 1985/1987 | reverse complement strand
CGCTGCCGTACTGTTTTACGGCTACGGACGACTCGGCCTGACCCCATTTGCCGAATTCGGGGTGGATAAGCGTGAAGGAGATTTTGCCTTCGCGCAGGTTCGTACCGGCGGGCAGCTCGGAAACCGTAACGGAGATCGTTCCGTTGCCTTTGCCGCTCATCGGGGAAATGGTAGCCCAATCCAGGTTACTTGCAGTAACCGTCCATTCGCAGTTCGCCGTGATGGCAACGGTCTGCGTCGTCGCCGTCTCATCGGTGAAATCAAGCGCCGTCGGATCCGCCGTCAACTTCGGCGTCAGCGACTTGTCATCGTCGTCGGAGCATCCCGTAAATGCCGTGGCAGCCACAAGGAAAAATGCACCGAAGACCAACCTAAAAAGATGTTTACTCATAAAAATAGTTTTAATTAGGTGATTATAAACTAATATCCGTTTGCAAAAATAACTTACGATTCTTCCGTTTTTTAAAGGGGAAACTATTACAAAGATAACTTTTATTTCAAAAATACAAAAGGATTTCGGCATATATTTACTGTTAAGGTTCCGTTACATAGCAAAAAAACGTTCCATGCTGCCTCGGAAAGGACAACCCGTGCGGCATACAGCCTCGCCAGCACCCAAATCAAGGCATCGGCGGAGGCTTCCGTCCGGAACCGCCCCCCTGGCGCACCTTCGGCCAGGCAAAAAAAATTCCGCCCCGGAAACCGGGACGGGCGAAGTTTCAAGGCTGGTTGGCGGATTGCATCGGCAGGAGTCATAAACCGGCATCGTTTCCGATGCTGCAAAATTACCCTACGGCTATTTCATCGTTGCGACAGTCCCGTTACAATCCCAGGAATATGGCATTGCACGCACGTTGCAGCAGCCGGCAAAGCCGCTCGGCCACACCACCCGGCCACAAAAGCAGCCTGCCCGGACTGTAAACGTCCGGGCAGGCCATGCCGAATAACGGGTTCGGCAACGATTGCAATACGGCGGCGGCCTGCCTCACACAGCGGCCGCGCAGGGATCATACCCTATTCCCACTCGATGGTTGCAGGCGGTTTCGAGGAGATGTCGTAGACGACGCGGTTGACCCCTTTGACTTTATTGATGATGTCGTTCGACACATTGGCAAGGAACTCATAGGGCAGGTGCACCCAGTCGGCGGTCATGCCGTCGGTCGAGGTCACGGCACGCAGTGCGACGCAGCTCTCGTAGGTTCGCTCGTCGCCCATCACGCCGACGCTCTTCACCGGGAGCAGAATAGCCCCCGCCTGCCATACCTTGTCGTAAAGTCCGGCATCGCGCAGGGCGTCGATGTAGATTTTGTCCACGTCCTGCAGGATCGCGACCTTTTCGGGCGTGATGTCGCCCAGGATACGGATCGCAAGGCCGGGCCCCGGGAAGGGATGGCGCCCGATGAGCTGCTCGGAGATCCCGAGCGACCGACCGACACGGCGCACCTCGTCCTTGAAGAGCAGGCGCAGCGGTTCGACGATCCCGAGGTGCATCTTTTCGGGCAGCCCGCCGACGTTGTGGTGCGACTTGATCGTCGCCGAGGGGCCGTTGACCGACACCGACTCGATCACGTCGGGATAGATTGTCCCCTGTGCCAGCCAGCGCACGTCCTCGATCCGGATCGCCTCGTCGTTGAACACCTCGACGAAATCGCGGCCGATGATCTTGCGCTTGGTCTCGGGATCGCTCACGCCGGCCAGGTCACCCAGGAACTTGTCGCCGGCCTTCACGCCCTTGACGTTCAAGCCCATGTTCTTATACGACTCGAGCACGTCCTCGAATTCGTTCTTGCGCAGCAGGCCCGAATCCACGAAGATGCAGTAGAGGTTCTTGCCGATGGCCCTGTGCAGCAGCACGGCGGCCACCGACGAGTCTACGCCGCCCGAAAGCCCGAGCACGACCTTGTCGTCGCCCAGTTTCTCCTGCAACTCGCGCACGGTGGCCTCCACGAAACTCTCCGACGTCCACTCCTGCCTGCAGCCGCAGATACCCACGACGAAATTCTTCAGCAGGTGCGTGCCGTCGGTCGAATGGTAGACCTCGGGGTGGAACTGGATGCCCCACGTCTGCTCGCCCTCGATGCGGAACGCAGCCACGCGCACGTCCTCGGTGCTGGCCACAATCTTATAGTTCGCGGGCACCGACGTGATCGTATCGCCGTGCGACATCCACACCTGCGTGGTCGCAGGCAGGCCGCGCATCAGCGGGTCACCGGCATCGCCCACCGTAAGCACCGCACGGCCGTACTCGCGGCTGGGCGCAGGCTGCACCTCACCGCCGAAGGCCGATGCGAGGAACTGCGCGCCGTAGCAGACACCCAGCAGGGGCAGTTTACCCTTGATGGCCGAAAGGTCGGGGGCAGGGGCATGCTCGTCCCTCACGGAGAAGGGACTGCCCGAGAGAATCACACCCCGCACCGAAGCATCCGGCACCGGAATTTTGTTGAAGGGGTGGATCTCGCAATAGACATTCAGTTCGCGTACGCGCCGCGCGATGAGCTGCGTATACTGCGACCCGAAGTCGAGAATCAGGATTTTTTCCATAATATAATGTAAGTCCGACGAATCGGGGTTCATCAATTTCGGAAGATTTACAAGCCATGAAACTCGCCGGACTCACTCTACGGCGTCTCCGACGCCGGTTTCAGGCCTAAAATTCCTCCGGGCCTTCTCGTTGCCAAGGAAGACCTCGAATCCTTATTATTTTCTTTTTACCGGACGGTTGTAACTTCCCGCAAGGCGCATCTCCGCGGTGAAAGCCTCGTTCCCGACTTCGCGGATGCGTGCTATGCAACCGCGACGGTCTGAGCGAAAAACGACCTGGAAAACCCCGGCGATGAAATTATTGAACTTTCCGCAGGCATCCAGCGGCACCAGCGTGCATTCGGCGCAACTCTGCCAGCCGTTCTCCCGGCAGCAGAAACGAACCTTGCACCACACGGCCTTTTCGTTATCGCGGCACCCCGGACAACTCCCTTTCCGGAATTTCCGGCATGAACCGCAAAAAAGCCCGCAGGCCGCAATCCCGGGATCGGAACTATTCACCGCGGGAATAATTGGGCGTTTCACTCGTGATGGTCACGTCGTGCGGGTGGTTCTCCGTAACGCCGTTCGAGGTGATGCGGATGAACTGCGCACGCTGCAAAGCCGCGATGTCCCTGGCACCGCAATAACCCATGCCCGAACGGATGCCGCCGATAAGCTGGAAGACAGCCTCGCTCAACGTGCCCTTGAAGGGTACGCGCGCCACGATCCCTTCGGGAACGAGCTTGTTGATATTGCCTTCGCAGCCCTTCTGGAAATAGCGGTCGGCGGAACCCGCCTTCATGGCGTCGATCGAGCCCATGCCGCGGTAGGTCTTGAACTTACGGCCGTTGTAGATGATCGTCTCGCCGGGAGACTCCTCCGTGCCGGCGAACATCGAGCCGATCATCACGCAGTCGCCGCCCGCAGCCAGCGCCTTGACGATGTCGCCCGAATAACGCAGGCCGCCGTCGGCGATAACCGGAACGCCCGTATCTTTGGCGGCCGACGCCGCGGCATAGATGGCCGACAACTGGGGAACGCCCACGCCCGCGATCACGCGGGTGGTGCAGATCGAGCCGGGGCCGATGCCGACCTTGATGCCGTCGGCGCCGTTCTCGATCAGGAACCGTGCGGCCCCTGCCGTGGCGATATTTCCGACCACCACGTCGAGCGACGGATAGGCGGCCTTGATCTCCTTGAGCTTATTGACGATATTCATCGAATGCCCGTGCGCGGAGTCGAGCACCACGGCATCCACATCCTCCTCGACGAGCGCCTTCACGCGATCCAGCGCATCGGGCGTGATGCCCACGCCGGCTGCGACGCGCAGACGGCCTTTGGCATCCTTGCAGGCGTTGGGATGATCCTGCACCTTCGTGATATCCTTATAAGTAATAAGCCCCACCAGATGGCCTTCGTCGTCGACCACGGGGAGCTTTTCGATCTTGCAGTTGAGCAGCACCTCCGAAGCGTTGGACAATTCGGAGCTATGCGTGGTGATGAGGCGGTCGCCGGGGGTCATCACCTCCTCGATACGGCGCGACATGTCGCGCTGGAACCGCAGGTCGCGGTTGGTGACGATACCGATCAGCTTCCGATCCGCGTCCACGACCGGGATACCCCCGATCTTGTTCTCTTTCATCAGGTTGAGCGCATCGCCGACCGTATGGTCTTTCGAGATGGTCACCGGGTCGTAAATCATGCCGTTCTCGGCCCGCTTCACCCGGCGCACGTGGGCGGCCTGCTCGGCGATGGACATGTTCTTGTGGATCACGCCGATCCCGCCTTCACGAGCCAGCGCAATAGCCATCGGCGCTTCGGTAACGGTGTCCATGGCAGCGGACACAATGGGGATGTTGAGTTTGATATTTCGCGAGAAACGGGTCTGGACACTGACCTCTCGCGGCAACACTTCCGAATAGGCGGGTACAAGCAGCACATCGTCGAACGTAAGTCCTTCGGGCTGAACCCTTTCATTGATAAAAGACATAATGAACGTGGATTTTTGTTGCTCGCAAATGTAGTGATAATTTTCGAAACGGCCTAATATCCGGGGCAACGCGACGATTTTTTTATCAACAATTTATCAAAGCCGCCGGGTGCGGGCAAAATCCGGAGCCCCCGGGACAACGCCCGGCAAGCCCCGCGACGGGTAAATACACACGCCAGCGCCCCGGACAGGAAACCCCTCCGACACCCCGTCCCGGGAAGCCGCCAGCGCAGTCCCGTACAAGCCGGAGGGGACGCTCCGCGCCCGGAATCCCTGGACAGCAATCGGGGGCATCCTCCCGCCGCCGACTTCCCGGACAGGAAAAATCCCCGGCCTCAGGGTCGGGGATCGAAATTATTCCGTCACGGCGGCCTGCACACCCGGCGGGGTCAATACTGCTCCTGCCCGTTGGGAAAATCGCACGATTTGACGTCCGTGATATACTGCGACACGGCGTCCGACATGACGGTATACAGGTCGGCATAGCGGCGCAGGAAGCGCGGCGAGAAACCCTTGTTGATGCCCAGCATGTCGTGGATCACCAACACCTGCCCGTCGCAACCTCCGCCGGCGCCGATGCCGATGGTCGGCGCGGAGATTTCGGAGGTGACGCGGGCGGCCAGCGCCGCAGGAATCTTTTCGAGCACGATGCCGAAGCACCCCGCATCGCTCAGCAGGTGGGCGTCGCGGACGAGTTTCGCTGCCTCGGCCTCCTCCTTGGCACGCACGCTGTACGTCCCGAACTTATGGATCGACTGCGGCGTCAGCCCCAGGTGCCCCATGACGGGTATTCCGGCCGAAAGGATGCGGTTAACCGATTCGAGGATCTCTTCGCCGCCCTCGATCTTCACGGCATCGGCCTCGGTCTCCTTCATGATGCGGATGGCCGAGTCGAGCGCCACCTTCGAATTGCCCTGGTAGGTTCCGAACGGCAGGTCGACGACGACCAGTGCACGGCTAACGGCACGCACGACCGAACGCGCATGGTAAATCATCATATCGAGGGTAATGGGAAGCGTGGTTTCGTAACCGGCCATCACGTTGGCCGCCGAGTCGCCCACGAGGATCACATCGATACCCGCGGCGTCGACGATCCTGGCCATCGAATAATCGTACGAGGTCAGCATGGCGATCTTCTCGCCGCGCTGCTTCATCTCCGTCAGACGGTAGGTGGTCACTGCCCTGACAGTACTTTCTACAGACATAGTTTACTACGAACCCGATGGATTATTCAACATTTCATTCGTTCGCAAGGTTCCGGTATGGAATCCATCGGATTCGTATTACGGCGCAAAAACGCCAATTCCATATCGACAATCCTTCCAAACCTCCCTTTGAAAAGGGAGACTTATCAACACCTGTAAACCGGGGTGATAGCGCAAGCCGGGTGCAAAGCCAAATTTATCTGTTTTGCCGGGGCGCAGCTAAACCGAGGTTCAGCGCGGCAAAGTTAACGCTTCGGCCGGATTTGGCAAAAAAAATCCCACAAAACGACACCGCCCGAAACCGAAACGTTGATCGAATGCTTTGTCCCGGCCTGCGGGATCTCGATCGCACCGTGGCACATGTCCACGGCCTGCTGCCCCACGCCCATCACCTCATTGCCGAACACGAGCGCATATTTCACGCCCGGCTCCGCCCGGAAATCGCCGAGCATCACGGCTCCTTCGACCTGCTCGACGGCATAGACCCGGTAGCCTTCGGCGCGCAGGCGGGCAATGCACTCCTCCGTCGTCTTGTGATAAGTCCACGGCACGGTCAGTTCGGCACCGAGCGCCGTCTTGTGGATGTCGCGGTTGGGCGGCGTCGCGGTGATGCCGCAGAGGGCGATGCGTTCCACGGCGAAAGCATCCCCCGTGCGGAAGAAAGCCCCTACGTTCTGCAACGAACGGACGTTGTCGAGCACCACCGCGACGGGCATTTTCTCCATCGCGGCGAACTCCCCGGCCGAGGGCCGGTTCAGCTCTTCGTTGGTGATTTTACGCATAACGTATGCAAATGAGTGATTTCGGGGTCAAAAGTAGTCAAATAATAAATATTTTACCTATTTTTGGGGTCTCAATTCAAAAGAATTATGTCACTCAAAAAAGTCTTGATGCTATCGTTCGCCGCCCTTGCCGCGGGAGGAAGCCTCAGCGCACAGAATCTGATCGTCGGCGCCGACTTCGCGACCCGCTTCGACAACCGGGAATACGCCAACAACGATTTCAACGAATCGCAGACGCTCTTCAGCGCCCGCCTCACGCCCCGCATCGGCGTGGAATGGATGGGGAAAAACCGCCTGGTGGTCGGTGTCGACCTGTTGCAGGACTTCGGCAACGACACCCGGTTCCTGACCAAGGCCCGCCCTATCGTATACTACCAGTTCAACAGCAAGAACGTACAGGCCAACGCCGGTATCTTTGACCGCAAGGAGCTGCTGGGCGACTATTCGAGGGCGTTCTTCAGCGACTCGACGGCGTTCTACCACAACCGCCTTTCGGGTTTCCTCGGGCATTATAAATCCACCGAGCGCGAGAACACCTATGTAGAAATGGCGATCGACTGGGAAGGCATGTATTCCGAGCAGTCGCGCGAAATGTTCCGCATCATCTCGGCGGGACGCTATACGCTCGAGCGGGGCTTCTACTTCGGTTATGCCTTCTCGATGTTCCATTTCGCAGGTTCGAAGCTCAACGAGAACGTCACGGACAACCTGCTGGTAAACCCCTATGCGGGCTGGGGATTCAACGCCTACTTCGACTTCGACATCAAGGCCGGGTTCCTCTTCGCCCCGCAGCGCGGCCGCAGCGTAGACCACAACTGGAAAAAACCGTGCGGTGCACAGATCGACTTCGTGCTGACCAAGTGGGGCGTGAAACTTGAGAACAACCTCTATCTGGGCGAAAACCTGCAACCCCTGCGCAACATCGCGGTCGGCGAAGACATCCCCGTCACCTACGGACAGGACGGGCTTTATGCCGGCGAGCCTTTCTACGCGACGACAAAAAATGTCTATAACCGCACGTGGGTCGGCTACGACCGCCGATTCTTCAAGGGCACGCTGGCCGTCGAGGCGGGCATGGTGTTCCACTACGACGGCACGGGCATGGGCACGCAGCAGGTCGTGAAGCTCTCGGTGGACATCCAGAAGCTGTTCAACATCGGCCCCAAGGCAAAGAAATAAAGCATACAACAAGCGAAACATACACATATGGCAAGCGAAACAAACGAAACACGGGAGAAGTCGCTGAACTTCCTCGAAGAGATCATCGAAGAGTCGATCGCCAAGGGCGAAACGCGCGTCCAGACCCGTTTCCCGCCCGAACCGAACGGCTACCTGCATATCGGACACGCCAAGAGCATCTGCATCAACTTCGGGCTGGCACGGAAATACGGAGGCAAGTGCAACCTCCGTTTCGACGACACGAACCCCGTCAAGGAGGATGTGGAGTATGTCGATTCGATCAAGCGCGACATCCAGTGGCTCGGGTTCGACTGGGCCGTCGAACGCTATGCGTCGGACTATTTCGACCAGCTCTACGACTGGGCGATCGTACTGATTAAAAAAGGGTTGGCATACGTCGACGACCAGACACAGGAGCAGATCCGCGAAAACCGCGGTACGGTTTCCGTACCGGGCACTCCGTCGCCGTGGCGCGACCGCTCCGTGGAGGAAAACCTCGACCTGTTCGTCCGCATGAAAAACGGCGAATTCCCCGACGGGGCCAAGGTGCTGCGCGCCAAGATCGACATGGCGCACCCCAACATGCTCTTCCGCGACCCGATCATGTACCGCATCATCCATGCCGAGCATCACCGCACGGGCAACAAGTGGTGCATCTACCCGATGTACGACTATGCCCACGGCCAGAGCGACTCGATCGAGCAGATCACCCACTCGATCTGCACGCTCGAATTCGACGTGCACCGTCCTCTCTACGACTGGTTCATCCAGGCGCTGGAGATCTACCCTTCGCACCAGTACGAATTCGCCCGGCTGAACCTCACCTACACGATGATGTCGAAGCGCAAGCTGCTCAAACTCGTGCAGGAAGGCGCCGTGATGGGCTGGGACGACCCCCGCATGCCGACGATCTGCGCTTTGCGCCGCAAGGGCTATACCCCGGCCTCGGTGCGGAACTTCGCCGAGATGGTGGGCGTCGCCAAGCGCGACAACGTGATCGACCTGGGCAAGCTCGAATACTGCGTGCGCGAAGACCTGAACAAGATCGCAGAGCGCCGCATGGCAGTGCTCAACCCGCTGAAGGTGGTCATCACCAACTACGAGGAAGGCAAGACCGAGCTCTTCACGGCGATCAACAACCCCGAGGACGAATCGGCCGGCACGCGGCAGGTGCCCTTCTCGAAGGTCATCTACATCGAGCGCGACGATTTCATGGAGGAGCCTCCCAAAAAGTTCTTCCGCCTGGCACCCGGCGGCGAGGTGCGCCTGCGCTATTCGTACCTGATCAGGTGCGAGGAGGTCATCAAGGATGCCGCGGGCAACATCACCGAGCTGCGCTGCACCTATGACCCGATGTCGGGCAGAGGGTCGTCGAGCGACGGCCGCCGCGTGAAGGGTGTCATCCACTGGGTATCGGCCAAAGATGCCGTGGAGGCCGAAATCCGCCTGTTCAACCCGCTCTTCACGAAGGAGAACCCCGACGACGTGGAGGAAGGACAGACCTGGGAGGACAACCTCAACCCCGAATCCATGGTCAAGGTCACGGGCTACCTGGAGCCGTCGCTGCGCGACATACCCATAGGGCAGGCCGTGCAGTTCGAGCGCGTAGGCTACTTCTGTCCCGACACCGACTCGACACCCGAACACCCCGTGTTCAACCGCACGGTGACGCTCAAGGATTCGTGGGCGAAAATCAACAAGTAGGAAAACACCGAATACTGTTTAAAATAAGACCTCCCGGCAAAACCGGGAGGTCTTATTTTAGGTTATTCCGCCGGAAGGCAAATCTCCGTCCTGAGCTTTTCCGCCGGGTCACATCATCCGCCCGAAGGTCTTTCGCCCCAAAAGGTAACGCAGGACTACGGAACCGCGGTAAACCCTCCCGGCGACCGTCCCCCTGCACTGCTGCCGAATCTCCTTCCGCTTGCGCGACAGGCTGCCGTGCCAGCGGAGAAAATCGCGCCAGGCGCGGAATACGGCACGGAAATTATCGCCCCGCCCCTGTGCCAGGTACGACAATGCAGCCATCAGGTCGAGCACGGGGCGCACGACGGCCACGACGGCACGCTGTACGGGAGAAGCACACTTGTAGAGCATCGCCAGGTTATTGCGATGGTTGTAGAACACCTTGGTCGGGGAATCGGTCGTCAGCGTCCCGCCGCCGAGGTGGTAGACCGTACTCCCGGGCACGACCCGCACGCGGTAACCCGCGAGCTGCATGCGCCAGCAGAGGTCGATCTCCTCCATGTGGGCGAAAAAATCCTCGTCGAAACCGCCCATCGCCCGAAATACTTCGGCCCGGCAGCAGAAAGCAGCGCCGCTCGCCCAAAAAACATCGCGGGCATCGTCGTACTGCCCTTCGTCCCGTTCGACACACTGCAAAATACGACCTCGGCAGAAAGGATACCCCAGGTAGTCGATGAAACCGCCCGAAGCTCCGGCATACTCGAACCGTGCAGGCTCGACGAGCGACAGCAGCTTGGGCGCTACGGCAGCCACGGTCCGATCCCGATCGAGCGTTTCGACGAGCGGTTCGACCCATCCGGCAGGCGTTTCGACATCCGAATTGAGCAGAATGAAATAGTCCGCATCGAGATACTCCAACGCCCGGTTATAACCTCCGGCGAACCCGTAGTTACGGTCCAGTACGATTCGCCCCACAGCGGGAAATTCGCGTTCGAGCACGCCGAGCGAATCGTCCGTCGAACCGTTGTCGGCCACGACGACGCCGACCCCTTCGGGAACCGATGCGAGCACCGAAGGCAGGAAACGGCGCAAATGCCCGGCACCGTTCCAATTCAGGATCACTATTTCTGTTTTCGTTCGCATTCCATGCGGGCCAGATCGGCCGGGGACTTGTGTTTCCACCGCTTGTGCGACCACATCCACAGGTCGGGGTATTCGCGGATCTTCTGCTCCAGACGCCGCACGTAGCGTTCCGTTATTTCATGGGGAGCGACCTCCTCTTCTCCGTCGTAAATCCGGTCGAAATCCATCTCGTAATAACCCGGTTTGACACGCCGCAGCCAACAGCAATATACGGGCAGACCGCAACGCAGCGCCAGCTTCTCCCCTCCGTCGAAAAAGATCGTATCCCGATTGAGGAAGCGGAACCAATGGCTGTCGGGACGGCGCGGCGGATTCTGGTCGGCAATCAGTCCCATCACGATATTCTTGCCGTCGATTCCCTTCTCCCGATTTCGCAGATAGAAGCGCAGGGACTCAGCCATCGGTACCGGACAGATATTCGCATGGCTGCGCAGACGTTTGTACAATTCGTCGAAAACGCGACTCCGCAGGGGATGATAGACCGCCACGACCACCTGCGAAGGGACGATAATCCCCCAGAACGAACAGTATTCCCAGCACCCCAAATGAGCCGTCAGAGCGATCCAGTCCCGGCCCTCGACCGCAGCCATCTGCTTTTCCAGATCCTTTACGACGACGACCTGACGGCATTTCTCGTCGGTGAGTCCGGCCAGACTGAAGGTATCCACGAAAATCTCCGCCAAAGTACGGTAAAAACCTCTCCGGATAGCACGCAACTCCTCCGGGCTTTTCTCCGGAAAAGAGTTCCGCAAATTCTCCGTCACGACCCGATAACGGTAACGCAACAGGCGCAACGCACCGAAAACGGCCGGTTCCACCACGTAATAGCGAAACCAATACGGCAAAATGGAGAAAAACTTACAGAAAATCCAGAGGCTTTCCAGTCCGATCCTTCCCCAAAAACCCAGATTCGGGCTTTTCTGTCTTTCTACCTCCGGCTTATTCATTCGATTTCGGTTCTACGAACAGTTTCACATTATCGACCTTCGTGCGGACCGAAAGCCACTTGCGCAACTGCTCCCGGTCTATCTGGCGTTGGAAATCCTTCGGCGTAATGACGCAAACCAACAGCGTATCCAGCGGTTTGCCCGCAACGTCGAACATCACCCCTTTGGTAAGCGACATCGACTCCACGTTATCCGACATCACGCCCACCTCCTGCGAAATATCGCCGATATCGACATTCGTCACCTGATAGCGAGCCAGTCGCTGTTTCATCTCGGCGATTTGCCGATTCTTCTCGTCCAGCAGCTCCACATAACTCGACTGCAGCGACTGCAAATCGACTTTATCCGAGGTCGATGCCTGGCGCACCACCAATTCTGTCCGGGGCAACCCGTAGCTGGCAAGCTGTCCCCGCGCATTCTCGATCACATCTTCGCCGAGCGGCTCCCCGACCAACAGCAATTCGATACGAGGCGATTCTCCGCCCCGGCGGTAGATCTTGCTGGATTCGATCACACGGGTCTGCGGGAAATTGAACACCTGGGCGATATACTTATCGGCCTGCACCTCGAAAATCGAAACCCGCACCATATGCAAGCCGATGAATACGCTGGGAATAAACGTAACGAGCGTAATCGCCAGCATCGTCCGCTTCACGAAACGCTCACGGGATTTGTTGAGAAACGTCTTCTTCCTGTACTTCAGAAACCGGGTAAAAATATAAGTAGCCAGGGCGATAAAAACCGTATTGATGAAAAACAGGTAAAACGCCCCGAAGAAAAAACGATACTGTCCCGTCGCCAAACCGAACCCGGCCGTACAGAGAGGCGGCATCAACGCCGTAGCGATCGCAACGCCCGGAATAACGGTCGAATTACGATCCTGGCGCGATTGCGCCACGATACCGGCCATACCGCCGAAAAAGGCGATCAACACGTCGTAAGTCGTCGGAGTGGTACGTGCGAGCAATTCGCTGCTCGCATTCCCCAGCGGGGAGATGAAAAAGAAGAGGGTCGAAGTCGAAATCGCCACGACGAACATCAGGACGAAGTTCCTGACGGATTTTTTCAGCAGGTCGAAATCGTTGATCCCGAGCGAAAAGCCGATACCCATAATCGGCCCCATGATCGGAGAAATACACATGGCGCCGATAATTACGGCGGCCGAATTGACATTCAGTCCCAGCGACGCCACCATCGTTGCGCAAATCAGGACCCACAAATTGACGCCGCGAAACTCCGTACCCTTGCTGATGTTGGCAGCTACTTCATCCTGCGAGGCCTTGTCATCCTCCAGACTGAAACGGTCCCGCATAAAAGCCCGGAACTCCGCCCAAAGTCGGAACGAATGACGGGACTGCTCTTTCAATTCACTATTTTCCATATCACTCATTTACTCTTCTTCGGATTCTGTATCCATATTCTTTCCCAGTTTCGGAAGCCCCGCCACCACGATCACGAACTCTCCTTTGGGCGTATGTTCCCGGAAATAGTCCGCAACCTCGGCAAGGGTTCCCCGCACGGTCTGTTCGAACTTTTTGGTCAGTTCCCGCGACACGGCCGCCATCCGCTCCGGACCGAACACCTCGGCGAACTGTTCGAGGGTCTTGACCACCCGGAAAGGCGACTCGTAAAAAATCATCGTACGCGGCTCCGACGCAAGGCTCTGCAAATGCTTGTTGCGGCCTTTCTTCTGGGGCAGAAAACCCTCGAAGCAAAACCGGTCGCACGGAAAGCCGCTCTGCACCAGCGCCGGGACGAAAGCCGTAGCCCCGGGCAACGTTTCCACTTCGATCCCCGCTTCAAGACAGGCCCGCACCAGCAGGAATCCCGGGTCGGAGATTCCCGGCGTGCCCGCATCCGAAATCAGAGCCGCTGAACGGCCCTGGGCGATGTTGTCGGCCACCAGACCAACCGTCGCATGTTCATTGAACTTGTGGTGGGCATACATCTTTTTCTCGATGCCCAGATGCTTGAGCAGCACCGACGAGGTGCGCGTGTCTTCAGCCAGAATAAAATCGACTTCGGAAAGCACCCTGACGGCCCGAATCGTGATGTCGTCCAAATTTCCGATCGGCGTAGGAACGATATAGAGCTTAGCCATCGTCAGGAGAGTTTACGTTCCAGCAACTCCATCAGGAACCTCACTCCGTCGGACGAAGGGTTCCAATCGTAATTCTCGGAGATATAGATAATGCAGTCGTCCAGGTCGTCAAACTCGTTCAGACGGTCGATCGTCCGTTCGTACCGCTCGGTATCGCCGCCGAACAAGTCCCGCAGCAACAGGAATTTGTCGTTGATACCGATCGCCTGCTTCAGGTCGGTGATCCGCTCCTTGCGCACGATTTCGGAAGCCATGTCCTTCGGCGCGGCGATCGTGTCGGCCAGCGTATGCACGTCACCGCCCAACACCTCGCCCAGCACCGGCTCCGGTTCGGCGGCAAACGGGTATTTCGGGGCATCGGTTTTAGCCGAAGTCGTTTCGGCGACGACCGTCTTTTGCGAAGCGGCAACGGAAGCATCGGCATCCGCCGCATTATCCGCTTGCTCCGAAATCTCTGCAGCGACAGAGTCGGATTCCGATGTTTCGGACTGTGGCTCCGGTATTTGCGACGTTACGGACTTCTTCGGTTCATCCATTTTTTCGAGGAGTGTTTCCGGCTGCGGAGCCGCTGCATCGTCCTGCTCCTTTCCAGCGGTTGCCTGTTGCTGCGGAGCCGCTGCATGCCCCGGCTTCTGCCCGGTCCCGACCGGAATCTTCGAAGCAGCGGCTTCCTGCGGCCCGTCCGTCTCGTAGAGGGACATGATGACCCG
>OHGT01001003.1_pt1 | contig 14302 bp, 9 predicted proteins | sample 1567861 | NCBI WGS metagenome assembly OHGT01 (sample SAMEA3879533, study PRJEB24766) | human gut metagenome | biome: human-associated habitat; feature: feces | place: USA | collected 1985/1987 | reverse complement strand
AATATTATATTGTTCGTATCGCGTGGGTCTTCGGTGTGAATGGAAAGAATTTTATCAAGACCATGCTGAATCTGGGAGAGACACATGATACTCTGACAGTTGTGGACGATCAGGTAGGAACTCCGACGTATACTTATGATCTTGCCAGACTGCTTGTGGATATGCTGGAAAAAGATGCTTATGGAAAATATCATGTGACAAATGAAGGGGGATATATCACCTGGTATGAATTTGCAAAAGAGATTTTTGCGCAGGCAGGAATGGATGTCAATGTAGTTCCGGTGACAAGCGACAAATTTCCGGCAAAGGCAAAACGCCCTCACAACAGCAGAATGGACAAATCTAAACTTAAGAAAAACGGCTTCACGCCGCTTCCGACCTGGCAGGATGCATTGAAAAGATATTTGTCAGAAATCCGTTAAGGGGGGAATGGGAGTATGAAGAAAAAATATGTATTGGGAATTTTGACAGCGGTTGTGCTGATGTTTGGAATTACAGCCTGTGGAAAAACAACAGAATCAACTCCGGAACAAAATGCAACACAGGAAGAGCAGAAAGAGGATCAGGACAATGACACATCTGATCAGGATGTCAATCAGGACGGACAGAATGAACAAGACAAGACACAGCAGGAGCAGACAGAAAACACACAGGATGCAAATAATCTGGGAGCAGGAACAATTACTGTGTATGCCCAGAACAAGGATGTGTCCGGCTTTGATAAAAAAGAGGTTTCACTTGAGGCGATCACACCGGAAACTGTTCTTTCTCAGTTGGCAGCAGCCGGAGTTCTTCCATCGGATACCACAGTTCTAAGTTTTACAAAGAAAGAAAAGGATGGAGAACAAGTCATTGATCTGGATCTCTCCGAAAAGTTTGGAACTTACATTAAAGAGATGGGATCTTCTGCAGAATATCTGGTGATCGGAAGCATCTGCAATACGTATTTGGACGTTTACCATTGTGCAAAAATTCACATTACAGTAAACGGAGAAATGCTTGCCACAGGACACGCGGAGTATCCGGGCTATATGACAAGATTTTCTTAAAAAAGAATAAAAAGCACCCTGTAAGGGGATCCGGCAGTATGTGCAGGCTTCCCTTACAGGGTGTTTTCTATTTATGCAATAATTTTCTTTTCAGCCAGTCGGCCGCATAACCGAATGTGTGGCGTATCAGGGCAAATTCGATCCGGATATAGCTGCCTAGATGCCCCATCCGAAACGGAACCTTGCGGCATTTGGACAGACCATGGATTCCTTCTTTGATTCCGTTTTTGTAATCTGTTCCAAATCAGATTTTGCAGAAAAATAAATATTTCACCAGATATCCCAAAAGTAATGGGATGAAATTCAGGATCAGCTGCAAAAGCGGCATATTTTTGTAATTCAGCCAGACACTGTTGCGGGCGGATAGTTTCACTTTAAAAGTGTTATATTTGGAACCGCTCGTTCCGCTTCCGACGTGGTACACAAGCGCAGAAGCGCAGAACCGGTTTTTATAGCCGTAGATCATGGCACGGTAACCAACATCGATATCTTCCAGATAGGCAAAATGGCTTTCGTCAAAGAAGCCGATTTCATCAAACACGCTTCGTCTGTAGATCGCAGCTCCGGCACAGGCCGTAAATACCGTATCATCTTCGGTGTAATTCGAAACCGGTCGTCCGGCTCCCCGGCATACCCCCCAGCCCATCAAGGTATAGAGATCTCCTGCGCTGTCGATCAGATCGGGGTGATACATCTGGATCATCTTGCTGCTCACAGAAAAAATCCGGTCAGAGACCTCGATCGCCCGGATCATCTCTTCGACATAACGAGAATCCACGGTTGTATCATTGTTTAAAAGAATGACGTACGGGGTATCTGCGTGACGTATCCCTTCATTGACCGCACGGCTGAATCCATAGTTCGAATCCAGAGCCAGTACTTCGATATCAGGGTAAGTCTGTTCCATATATTCCAGACTTCCGTCCGTGGAGGCATTGTCCACGATCAGGATCTTGAAATCCCGGCAAGTCTGTTCATTTAAAGAAGCCAGACAGGGCTCCATAAAATGTTTTCCGTTATAATTGGGAATAATGATAGTAACTTTCATGTGCTCCTCATTTCTATTACTGCTGTAATTTATTTCGCGAATGTATTATATCAAATTCGGTTCTGTTTTTCTATACAAACATATGTTTATTAAAAATTACGAAAATATTACGGAAAAATGAATAAAATACTGTTAAAATCAAGTTTGTGCTTGTCCATTGAAATAAAGTATTGTATTATATCATAGATAATGTGTTTTTATAAGTAAGATAACGGAAGGTCGTATTATGATAAAAGAAAATCAGAAATTATTAAACCGCATTCAGGTTGTGCTGGATGCAGGAGTGATCATTGTAGCATATGTGCTGTCCTGGTATATCCGTTTTCGGAGCGGATTATTTGACCTGGATCCATGGTATCTGTCGCTGAGAGAGTATATGAAGGTACTGTTCTTTCTGGTGCCGTCCTATTTGATCCTGTATTACGCATTTCAGCTCTATACGCCGAAGCGGGTACAGGGAAGAAGGCTGGAAGCCTGGCATGTAGTACAGGCGAATGTGATCGGCCTGATGGGTGTGACCATGGTATTTTTCCTTGCAAAGCTTTCAGACAGATATTCCAGATGGGTAGTATTTATTTTCTGCTTTGTCAATATTACCATGGAAGTATTTGCCAGAAATATGGTGAGGATGGTTTTGCGCAAGGCGAGAAAGAACGGATATAATCAGAAACATATGATTCTGGTTGGCTACAGCCGCGCGGCAGAGCAGTATATTGACCGGATTCTTGCAAACCCGGAGTGGGGATATGCCGTGCGGGGAATTCTGGATGACCACCAGCCGAGAGGAATGGAGTATAAAGGGATCAAGGTGATCGGGAGTATCGACAATCTGCTGGTCATTCTTCCGCAGAATCAGATCGATGAGATTGCGATCACACTGGGACTGGATGAGTATCACAAGCTGGAATATATTGTAAATATGTGTGAAAAATCAGGTGTGCATACAAAGTTTATTCCGGATTATAACAATATCATTCCGACAAAACCATATACAGAAGATATTCAGGGACTTCCTGTGATCAACATCCGTCATGTACCGCTTAATAATGCTTTGAATAAGTTTGTGAAGCGGGCAGTGGACATTTTTGGTGCGATCGTTGCGATCATTCTTTTTTCACCTGTGATGCTGGTTGTATCTGTGCTGATCAAGTTGACTGCACCGGGACCGCTGATTTTTAAACAGGAGCGAATCGGGCTGCAGAACAAGCCGTTCTACATGTATAAATTCCGTTCCATGGATGTGCAGCCTCCGGAAAAAGAAAAAACAAAATGGACCGTAAAGGACGATCCCCGTGTGACGAATTTCGGAAAATTCATGCGGAAAACCAGTATTGATGAACTGCCGCAGCTTTTTAATGTGCTGAAGGGAGAGATGAGTCTGGTAGGGCCGAGACCGGAACGACCGTTTTTTGTGGAGAAATTCAAAGAGGAGATTCCAAGGTATATGATTAAGCATCAGGTGCGTCCGGGACTGACCGGATGGGCACAGGTGAATGGCTATCGTGGAGATACTTCAATCCGGAAGCGGATTGAGTGCGACCTGTATTATATTGAAAACTGGACGTTGGGACTGGATTTTAAGATTATCCTGCTGACGTTCCTGAAAGGATTTATCAACAAAAACGCATACTAAAACGGAGGCGGATCTATGTTTCGCAGAAGAGAGCGAATATCGCTGCAGCAGAGAAAACGATTGAATAAAAAAAGACAAAGGCGGGGAATCCTGTTTTTGGTTCTGGAATTTCTGATACTTGCAGTTCTTGTTTTGGCGGCATTTATGATGTACAAGCTGGATCATCTCAACCATAATACACTGGATGAGAGCAGCCTGGAACTACATGAGACACCGAAGGGATATACGAATGTGGCATTGTTCGGGTTGGATTCCAGAGACGGAGAGCTAAGTGGCGGCGTGAGAAGTGACAGTATTATGATTGTCAGCATCAACAATAAGACCGGAGATGTAAAGATCATTTCCGTATATCGGGATACGCTGCTAAAGCAGCAGGATGGTACTTATGAGAAAGCAAATGCGGCGTATTCCTTTGGAGGTCCACAGGAGGCAGTGGCAATGCTCAACCGGAACCTGGATCTCGATATTACAAAATATGCTTCTGTAAATTTCAATTCGCTTGCAGATATCATAGATATCCTGGGTGGGGTGGAAGTAGAGCTGACCAGTGAGGAAATATTCTGGCTGAATGGATATACGGCAGAAACCTCACAGGTGGTAGGACGGCAGACACATACACTGGATGAGAATTCTCCGGGAGTTCACAATCTGGATGGAATACAGGCAGTTTCCTATACCAGGATCCGTTATACAGCCGGAGATGACTTTAAGCGTGCAGAGCGCCAGAGAATCATATTGCAGAAGATGATTCAGAAGCTGAAGACAGTAGGACCGGTAAAATGGAATAAGATTCTGGATCAGGTACTGCCGGAAATATCAACGAATATGACGACACCGGATATCATGAAACTGGGACTGAATATATTCCGATACAAAATTGGAGAGACAAAAGGCTTTCCGTTTGATATTACGACCAGTGAAAATGTCATTGGACTGGAAGGCTCTTATGCGGTTGCGATCGGACATGCGGACAATGTAAGACAGCTCCATGAGCAGCTTTTTGGAGAGACTGGATACCAGCCTTCGGACGAAGTACAGCAGATCAGTCAGGATGTGGCTTATCTGACGGGTGTTTATCCGGAAAATTATGCACAGTAGCGAAAGAGGAAAAAAATGTTACGAAAAATGATCGCAGACAGAAAAATCGAATATAGTTCTTATACTTTAGTTTATGCGGCAGCGGTATTGGCTGCAAAGGCACATCTGGATTATGTGACAGCAGTACTTCTGATGGCAGAGGCAATGTTTTTGTTTATATGGAATTTTAGAAAGACAAAAAATCTTGTGGATATGCGGGGGCTTTTTACGCTGGCATGGGTAGGCGGAGAAGGTATCGCATGCCTGAAGCTCAGCAGGCTGCAGAGTGACTGGAGCAATGTGACATGGCTGACCTTTTTTCTGATCTATGTGTGTTTCAATCTGGGATATGATCTCTGGATTGGCCGTTTTTCGAAAGAACAGGGGCAGGAAGTAAAAAGAGATGAGATCTCGGCAAAGCGGATTCTGATCTGCATCTTCGGACTGATGGCAGCTTCCATTGCATGTTTTACGTTGGAGGCAGTGGTGGTAGGTTATATTCCATTGTTCAATTCAGCGCCTCATGCATATTCTTATTTTCATATTTCGGGAGTGCACTATTTTACAATCAGCTGCATTTTGATTCCGGCGCTGACTGTATTGTATACCAAGGTTACAGAAAAAATTTCGGTCAGGACATGGATACTTTTAATTGCAGGAAACCTGACGGCAGTGGCGATTCCAATTTTATGTGTCTCCAGATTTCAGCTGTTGTTTGCGGTTGGCTTTGCGGCAGTGATGTACTTGATGTTGTATAAAAAAATCACATGGAAGATGATCGTCACAGGTTTATTGATCATGATTCCAGTGTATGTACTTCTGACAGTTGCAAGACGGCATAATGTGACTTATTTAAATGGAATTTTTGAGATGAAAAATTCCAAAATGCCAATTTTTATTACACAGCCGTATATTTATGTAGCCAATAATTTTGAAAATTTTAACTGTATGGTAGAGCAGTTGACAGCGCACACATGGGGACTGCAGATGCTGTTTCCGTTTTTTGCACTGACGGGGTTGAAATTTGTATTTCCGCAGCTGGTGACAATTCCGGATTTTGTCACAAAAACAGAGCTTACGACGTTAACGATGTTTTATGATGCCTACTATGATTTTGGAATCATCGGAACCTCTTTGTTTGCGTTTATAATCGGTTTGACTGCAGCAGCAGTTTCAATTCTGGTGCGTCAGAAGAAAAATCCGATGACGTATATGTTTTATGGACAGATTGCGATTTATCTGGGGCTTGCCTTTTTTACGACCTGGTTCAGTAATCCGACGACCTGGTTCTGGCTGGCACTGACTTTGATGATGTACTGGTTTGTCGGATATCGCAGGAAAGGAAAAGGATCACATGGAAGGAAATAGAACAGTGGATGTGCTGATCCCTACGTATAAGCCGGATCAGAGATGCGTACAGCTGGTAAAACGTCTGTTAAACCAGAGTGTTCAGGTCAATCGGATCTATTTGATCGATACAGAGAGCGGGATCTTTCCAAAAGAGTTGTATACGATTTCTGACAGAGTCAAGATCTACCGGATTCTGCCGGAAGAGTTTGATCACGGTGGTACGAGAAATCTGGGAGCTGAGATGTCAGATGCGGAGATTCTTGTCTACATGACCCAGGATGCTATGCCGGCGGATCAATTTCTGATCGAGCGTCTGCTTTACGGATTTTCGTATGAAAACGTAGCAGCAGTTTATGCAAGACAGCTGCCGGCAGCGGATTGTCAGTTTATTGAGCGCTATACAAGAGAATTTAATTATCCGAAAACCAGCAGATTGAAATCCAAAGAAGATCTTTCCAAACTGGGAATCAAAACCTATTTCTGCTCTAATGTCTGTGCAGCATACCAAAAGGATGTATACGAAAGGCTTGGAGGATTTGTACGAAAAACGATTTTCAATGAAGACATGATCCTGGCAGGCAGAATGGTTCAGGAGGGATGGAAGATTTATTATGCGGCAGATGCAAAAGTGATCCATTCTCACAATTATAACTGCAGACAGCAGTTTCACCGGAATTTTGACCTGGCGGTCTCACAGGCAGATCATCCGGAGATTTTTGAAGGAGTACCTTCTGAAGGAGAAGGGATGCGCCTGGTGAAGGATACAGCAAAATATCTGCTGAAGTCGGGCAGACCATGGCTTCTGGTATCTCTTGTATGCAAGAGCGGGTGGAAGTACATGGGATATAAACTGGGGAAAAATTATAAGAAACTGCCCCGGTGGCTGATTTTGAAATGTACGATGAATCCACGATACTGGAGAGAAACTTGAAATTCACAGTTTTTTCATTGATGTTTGAAGGAAAATATTGTATGATGTTAAAGTGCATATTTTAGGCAATCTATGATGTATGCCATGAGAAAGGATAGAATTATGGGAGATACAAGAAGGCGTTCGAGAGCAGTAATGTCCGGAGCGGACAGAAGAAGTTCTCAGAGGTCGGGGCAGCCGCGCCGCCGTCCGGAGCAAAGAAACCAGATGGGAGACGACAGGGACAAAACGCAGAGGCAGCAATCCGCCCAGAGAAAACGACCGTCCGGCAGCACTTCTGCAAATGGGAGGCGGTCTGTGAATAGAAGACCTTCACAGAAGGGGCGTTCGAGAAAGAGGGCAAAGAGAGGATTTGCATCTTGGTCTCCAGGGAAAAAAGCAGTGGCGATTCTGATGGGAGTTCTGATCCTGCTGATTACAGCAACCGTTGCAGTGGTTGCGGCAAAATGGGGAAAAATTGGCGGTGTTGCATTAAATCCGGATAAGCTTGCGATTTCGGAGGAAGCGGAGATCAGCGGTACCGGTTACCTGACTGTTGCTCTGTTTGGCCTGGATACGCGTGCGACAGATGAAGAGATGGGGGCCCGAAGTGATACGATCATGGTGGCGTCTCTGAACCGTGAGACAAAGGAAATCAAGTTGGTTTCTGTTTACAGAGATACGCTTCTGCAGCTTTCAGATGGAACTTACAATAAAGCGAATGCAGCCTATGCTTACGGCGGTGAAGAAGAAGCAGTTGCTATGCTCAATAAGAATCTGGATTTGAATATTGAGCATTATGTGTCAGTGGATTTTTCTGTTTTAGTTCATGTGATAGATGCCCTTGGCGGAATTGATATTAATGTAGAAGAAGCGGAAAATGGCATAGACATCATTCCGTATCTGAACAACTATGTTGTAGAAGTTATTAAAAATACAGGAGTGGATTCAGCTCCGTTTACGCAGTTAGGACAGCAGCATTTGAATGGAGTACAGGCAACGGCTTATGCCCGTCTCAGATACGGCGGCGGTGACGATTATAAGCGAACAGAGAGACAGCGGCAAGTACTGGAGCAGATTGCGATAAAAGCGCAGAAAGCAAAACTTTCCACGATCAACAAGATCATTGATAAAGTGTTTGACAACGTGAAGACGAATTTTACACTGACGGAGACGATTGCTTATGCAAAAGACGTGAAGTCTTATAAATTTGGAGAGACGCAGGGATTTCCGTATGAAAGTACAACGGCTGATCTTGATGTTGGAAATTCTGTTGTAGCGACAGATCTGGCATCCGATGTGACGAAGCTGCACCAGTTCTTATTTGGAGAGAACGATTATACACCGTCTTCTACGGTACAAAGTATCAGTGAGGATATTTCCAACTCCACGTATGATACGGGAGTATCTTACGATACAGAATATAATGAGTATGGATATTCTCAGGATTATTCCGGATATGACAGCGGCTACACAGATAACAGTTATGGAACTGGCGGATATCAGGACAGTGGCTATGGAGATGGCAGCTCTGGTAATGGGTATACAGAAGATACCGGCGGTGATTATGTACCTCCGTCAGATGGCGGCGGTACAGACAGTGGAAGCAGCGACAGTAATTCCCAGATACCGGATACCGGAACCGGCGACAGTGGTGATACCGGTGGAGAGAGCTTAGAATAAGGGGAAAACAGTTTTTATTTATACGAAGAAAAGTCGAGAGACAGGAAAGAGGAGATGTACATGAAGTCGTTGAAAAAGATAGGGATTCTTTTGTTTGCAGTGTGCTTTCTGATGTTGTATCCTTCAGTGTCTGTACATGCGGCAGAAGGAACGCTTCAGTTTTCTGATCCTACAGCAAAAGTAGGAGAGGATGTTACAGTCAAAGCTAAGATCAGTACTGGTGGAGAAGCAATCGGGGATGGTTTTGTTACAGTAACATATGACAAAGCAGCACTGGAGTTTGTCAGCGGAACCAATGCAACCGGTGGGGACGGAACAGTGAAGCTGGAAGCTACCGGGGATGGAACTGTTTCAGAGCTGGAGTATACCATGGTCTTTAAAGCGCTGAAAGAAGGAGCAACAAAGCTGGAGGTGTCAGATTATACCTCTTATCTGTATTCTGATGAAACTTTAAATCTGACAACAGGTGATTCCACAGTTACTGTGGAGGCAGGGGATGGAACATCGTCAGAGAGCTTGGCAGGGACCACTGCGGTGGCGACAGGAACTGGAAGTGTAGAGATCGACGGAGTCACATACACAATTTACAATGATTTTTCCGACGCGCTTGTTCCGGACGGATGCAGCAGAACGACGATGGAGTATAACGGAGAAACTGTAAACGCGATTTTGCAGGAAACCTCCGGAAAGTATTTTGTGTATCTGGTTGAGGGAGACAAAGACCCAGTGATGGCACTTTACAATGAAAAAGATAACTCATTTGCGATTACAGAGATGGTGTCGATCACAGATTCCAGTTATATCTTTTTGTTGGGAACAAATGATGGAAAAGGACTGCCGTCTCAGTTTAAGAAAACAAAACTGACAGTCGGCACACTGACTTTCCCGGTATGGCAGAATTCAGAGAGTGAGGACTTTTATCTGATGTATGCGATGAACGAATCAGGAGAGGAATCGTTCTACCAGTATGATACAAAGGATGAAACGTACCAGAGATATCCAGTCACAGATGTAAAAGAAAAGAGTACAAGTTCTTCGACAACACTGATAAATAAAGTAAAAAACTTTCTTCAGGATCAGGTGCTGATCGTTGTAGCAGCAGCCTGGGCGGTTATTTTAATTTTGATCATCATTATTATTGTAGTCGGCGTGAAATTACGCAGAAGAAATGAAGAACTTGATGAATTCTACGATGAGCATGAATCCATCGGGAATTCAAAAGGAAGTCGTGCAGTTGTTGAGAAAAAATCTCGTAAACAGTTCAAAGGATATCAGGACGAAGATCCTGATGAATACGAAGAGTACGAAGATGATGACGAATATGGGGAAGATGATTACGACACATATGAGGACGATTCGGATGAATATGAGGATGATTTTGAAGAGTACGACGATGACGAGTATGAAGACGATGATTATGACGACGAATACGATGAGTATGAGGACTATGATGATGACGAAGAGGATGATGTTCCGGAGTATCAGCCAAAACGAAGATCGTCTGCTCGTGAAGAAAAAGACAGTTATGATGTAGATTTTATAGATTTATAAGAAATTGGGGCAAACAACAGAGAAAGTCTGTGATATGCCCCAATTTTATTTATAAATAGTCACTTTAAGGAGAGTATAAGGAGGAGAAAGATATGTGTGGAATTGTAGGATATGTAGGAGAAAAGCAGGCAGCGCCGATTTTGCTGGATGGATTATCAAAGCTGGAATACAGAGGATATGACTCAGCCGGAATTGCAGTCTATGACGGAGCAGAGATTCAGACAGAAAAATCAAAAGGTCGTTTAAAGGTGCTCAGTGAACTGACACATGACGGACAGACAATGCCGGGAACAATCGGGATCGGTCATACCAGATGGGCAACACATGGTGAACCGTCAGATGTAAATGCACATCCACATTATAACAAAAATAAAAATATTGTTGTTGTGCACAATGGAATTATTGAAAACTATTTGAAACTCAAACAGAAGCTGGAGAAAAAAGGGTATGAGTTTGTGTCGGAGACAGATACCGAAGTACTGGCACATCTTCTGGATTACTATTATCAGGGAAACCCTCTGCAGGCGATTACAAAGGTAATGCATCGAGTAGAAGGGTCCTATGCACTTGGGATCATGTTCCAGGATCATCCGGATGAACTTTATGCAGTGCGAAAAGACAGTCCGTTGATCGTGGGAGAGACAGAAAACGGATGTGTGATCGCATCCGATGTTCCGGCAGTGCTGAAATATACAAGAGATGTATATTTTATTGAAAATGAAGAGATTGTACGTATGGAAAAAGATTCGATGCAGTTTTTCAATGTAGATGAAGAAGAAATCGAGAAAACTCCTGAGCATATTGAGTGGGATGCCAATGCAGCAGAAAAAGGCGGATATGAGCATTTTATGCTGAAAGAGATGTATGAGCAGCCAAAAGCAATCCTGGATACGTTTTCACCGCGCATCAAAGGAAATGATATCGTGATCGAAGAGCTTGGGATGTCTGATGAGGAAATCAAGGCAATCCGCAAAATCATGATCGTGGCCTGTGGATCTGCATATCATGCGGGAGTTACTGCAAAATATGTGATGGAAGGAATGGCTCGGATTCCGGTGGAAACAGATCTGGCTTCTGAGTTCAGATACCGTGATCCGATCATGGAGGACGGAACATTGGTTGTGATCATCAGCCAGTCAGGAGAGACTGCAGATTCTCTGGCGGCACTGCGTGAAGCAAAGCAGAGAGGGGCAAAGGTACTTGGAATTGTCAATGTTGTCGGAAGTTCTATCGCAAGAGAGGCAGATAATGTCATGTATACATGGGCGGGACCGGAGATTGCGGTTGCGACAACAAAAGCATACTCCAGTCAGTTGATCGCATTGTATCTGCTGGCCATGAAATTTGCATTTGTGAGAGGTAAAATCACAGATTCGGAAATGCGGGGATATATTGAAGATCTTCAGAAACTTCCGGAGCAGGTGGAGCTGTTATTAAATAACAAGAATCGCATCCAGAAGTTTGCCAACCGTTATCTGGCAGCGAGAGAAGTATTCTTTATCGGAAGAGGAATCGATTATGCGATTTCCATGGAAGGATCTCTGAAATTAAAAGAGATTTCTTATATCCATTCAGAGGCATATGCTGCGGGAGAATTGAAACACGGAACCATTTCTCTGATCGAAGAGGGAACACTGGTAACAGCGATTCTTACACAGAAAGAGCTGTACAAAAAGAGCATCAGTAATATCGTAGAAGTAAGGACCAGAGGAGCGTTTGTTCTTGCCATTACAAATGAAGGAAATCATGAGATTGAAAAAGCGGCAGATTACGTTGTATACATTCCGCAGACCAATCGATATTTTGCAAATTCTCTGGCGATCATTCCGCTTCAGCTGTTCGGATATTACATTTCCGTCGGAAGAGGATGCGATGTGGATAAACCGAGAAACCTGGCAAAATCTGTAACAGTAGAATAAATAAAGCTGGTTTCAAGAATTGTTAAAGGATTGAACACAGTTTCATCACAAAAGGACGGTATGATAGCAGTATAAAATACAAGAGAAAGAAGGAATTGATATGGAAAATCAATACAATTATTACCATTCTGAGGAACCGCAGAATGATTCATCTTATAGCAGTCAGCCGAACCCGGAGCATCATGAAAAACCAAAAAAGAAGATGCCAAAGGCCGTTGTGGTGACAGGATGCGCGTTGCTGTTCGGAGTGGTTTCAAGTGCCACATTTTTAACAACAAATGTAGTCGGAAACAAAGTGCTGGGACTGGATCAGAAGGCTGCAAAAGAAGTATCTAATACAACACAGAATAAAGCGACACTGACGAAGACGTCCAGTGTAGTTACATCTGATGTTTCCAGTGTTGTGGAATCTGTGATGCCATCCATTGTATCCATCACAAATATGAGTGTTCAGCAGGTGCAGAGCTTCTTCGGAGGAACTTCCCAGCAGGAAGTGACCAGTGCGGGAACAGGAATCATCATCGAACAGACAGATTCAGAGCTTTTGATTGTTACAAATAATCATGTTGTTGCAGACAGCAATCAGCTGACAGTGACATTTGACGATCAGAGCAGTGTGGAAGCAGATATCAAAGGAACAGATTCCGCACATGATCTGGCTGTGATCGCAGTTCAGCTGGATAAGATTTCGGATGATACACTGGACAAAATTTCAGTAGCGACACTTGGAGATTCTACAAAATTGAAAGTAGGAGAACCTGCCATTGCAATCGGAAACGCACTGGGATACGGACAGTCCGTGACAACAGGAGTGATCAGTGCAACAGACAGAGAGAGCCAGACAACAGACAGTGCAACAGGAGAAACAACAGGATCTTCTGATGTAAAACTGATTCAGACAGATGCAGCGATCAATCCCGGAAACAGTGGAGGAGCTCTTGTGAATGCAAATGGAGAAGTCATTGGAATCAACTCTGCAAAACTGATCGGAGAGGACGTAGAAGGAATCGGCTATGCAATTCCAATTTCAGATGTCACAGACATTATTACAAATCTGATGAATCAGGAGACAAAGACAAAAGTATCTGAGGCAGAGAGAGGATATCTCGGAATTACAGGACTGGATGTAGAAGATTCTGATTCTCAGCGTTATGGAATGCCGACAGGTGTTTATATTTCCGAAGTATCACGCGGAGGTGGAGCAGCTGATGCAGGAATTACAAAAGGAAGTATCATTGTAGGATTCAACGGAATCACAATTGACAGTATGGAGTCATTGCAGGAGCAGCTCCAGTACTATAAGAAAGGCGAAAAGGTAACACTGACGCTTCAGGTTCCCGGAGATGGTGGAGAATATCAGGAACAGACAGTTGATGTGACATTGGGAAGCAAAGCTCAGTAAAAAAGATAACATGTAAAAAGCGGAAGCAAATAGTCAGGCTTCCGCTTTTTTTGTGGCTGTAATAAAGCAATGGAAAAGTCGCCGCATCTTTTCGCTGCTTCGAAACATACATTCCGGATGCCACTGAACTCCAATGGCAAAAGGATGAGAAGAATGCTCGATGGCTTCTATCGTCTGATCCGGGGCAAGAGCGCTGACTTTCAGATCAACTCCCGGCCTGTCGATCGCCTGATGGTGGAAGCTGTTGACGTAAACAGAGCGGCCAAGACAGGAAAAGAGTCTGGAAGACCTTTCAATCCGGACAGGATGGCTGACATCACTGCGGGAGTCAGATCTCTGCATATGATCAAGAGATTCTCCGGGTTGATAGCGGATATCCTGAAATATGGTTCCCTGGCAGGCAGTATTGAAAATCTGCATTCCACGGCAGATGGAAAATACCGGTTTTGCAGAAGACAGAATCAGCTTCATCAGGCGGATCTGAAACAGATCCAGTGTGATATTGGTGTCTCTGATGCCTTCTCTGGGTTCCTGGCCAAATAACAAAGGTGTGATGTCATTTCCGCCGCAGAAGAGAAAGCCATCGCACAGCCTTAGATATTGTTCAAGCATGGAATCTGAGCGGATGAGCGGAAGCAGGATGGGGATACCGCCGGAATACCGGACAGACTGAATATAAG
>OHGT01001001.1_pt1 | contig 14314 bp, 9 predicted proteins | sample 1567861 | NCBI WGS metagenome assembly OHGT01 (sample SAMEA3879533, study PRJEB24766) | human gut metagenome | biome: human-associated habitat; feature: feces | place: USA | collected 1985/1987 | reverse complement strand
CCGGAGAGTACAAGGTTACGGATACGATTGCCGTCATCACCGATGCCGATGGCCGGGGTCACGATATTACGATGGTTCAGCGGTGGCCCGTGAAGCAGGCCGTGCGCTGTTACCGGGAGAAGCCGCGCCCCTCGCGCGTCATGGAGACGGGCGTGCGGGCCATCGACACTTTCAACCCGCTGGCCGAGGGCGGTACGGGCTTCATCCCCGGACCTTTCGGTGCGGGCAAGACGGTGCTCCAGCATGCGATTTCGAAGCAGGCCGATGCCGACGTAATTATCATCGTGGCCTGCGGCGAGCGTGCCAACGAGGTGGTCGAGATTTTCAAAGAGTTCCCCGAGCTGGTCGATCCCCGCACGGGCCACAAGCTCATGGAACGTACCATCATCATCTGCAATACTTCGAACATGCCCGTCGCGGCGCGTGAGGCGTCCGTTTATACGGGTATGACCATCGGCGAGTACTACCGTTCGATGGGCCTCAAGGTACTCGTTATGGCCGACTCGACTTCGCGCTGGGCGCAGGCGCTGCGCGAGATGTCCAACCGTCTGGAGGAGCTTCCGGGTCAGGACGCCTTCCCGGTCGATCTTTCGGCGATTATTTCGAACTTCTATGCGCGGGCCGGCCTGGTGAAACTCAACAACGGTAAGACGGGTTCGGTGACCTTCCTGGGTACGGTGTCGCCTGCGGGCGGTAACCTCAAGGAGCCGGTGACCGAATCGACGAAGAAGGCAGCCCGCTGTTTCTACGCCCTTTCGCAGGGCCGCGCCGACTCGAAGCGTTACCCGGCTATCGACCCGCTGGAGTCCTACTCGAAATACCTCGAATATCCCGAAATCGAGGAGTACCTCGACGGCCGTATCGAAAAGGGCTGGGTGGAGAAGGTCTATGCGGGCAAGACGCTCGTGCAGCGCGGCAAGGAGGCCAACGACCAGATCAACATCCTGGGCGACGACGGCGTGCCGGTGGAGTACCACGAACGATTCTGGAAATCGGAGCTGATCGACTTCGTGATCCTGCAGCAGGATGCTTTCGACGAGATCGACGCCAACTGCCCGATCGAACGCCAGAAGATGATGTACGAGATGGTGCTCGACATCTGCGACCGGGAGTTCGCGTTCGCCGGATTCGAGGAGTGCGCTTCGTTCTTCAAGGGCCTGATCAACCTCTTCCGTCAGATGAACTATTCGGAGTGGAAATCGGAGAAATTCGAGGACTACCGCCGTCAGATCGAGAAAACAGTGAGTGAAAAAGAATCCAAATAAGGCGCGGTATGACAACACGAGCATTTCAGAAGATATATACCAAGATTGAAAACATTACCAAGGCGACCGTGACGCTGCGTGCCGAGGGCGTGGGTAATGACGAGCTGGCCACCGTAGGCGGCAAGTTGGCCCAGGTGGTGAAGATTATGGGCGACCAGGTGACTTTGCAGGTTTTCGCGGGCACGGAGGGTATTACCACCGATTCGGAGGTAATTTTCCACGGCGAACCCCCGAAGCTGCGCGTTTCGGACAACCTGGCGGGCCGTTTCTTCAACGCCTACGGCGAACCCATCGAGGGCGGCGAGCAGATCGAGGGCGAAGCCCGCGAGATCGGTGGTCCGACGGTGAATCCGTTCCGCCGCATCCAGCCGTCGGAGCTGATCGCCACGGGTATCGCCGGCATCGACCTCAATAATACGATCGTGACGGGCCAGAAGATTCCCTTCTTCGCTGACCCGGATCAGCCCTATAACGCCGTGATGGCCAATGTGGCCCTGCGTGCCAAGGCCGACAAGATCATCCTGGGCGGCATGGGTCTGTCGAACGACGACTTCCTCTACTTCAAACAGGTGTTCGAAAACGCCGGTGCGCTCGATCGTATCGTTTCGTTCGTCAATACCACGGAGAATCCCCCGGTGGAGCGTCTGCTCGTGCCGGACATGGCCTTGACCGCCGCCGAATATTTCGCCGTCGATAAGGGTGAAAAGGTGCTGGTGCTGCTGACGGACATGACCCTTTACGCCGATGCGCTGGCCATCGTGTCGAACCGTATGGATCAGATCCCGTCGAAGGACTCGATGCCCGGTTCGCTCTACTCCGACCTGGCGAAGATCTACGAGAAGGCCGTGCAGTTGCCCAACGGCGGCTCGATCACCATCATCGCGGTGACGACCCTTTCGGGCGGCGACATCACGCACGCCATCCCCGACAATACGGGTTACATCACCGAGGGTCAGTTGTTCCTGCGCAACGATTCGGACACGGGCAAGGTTATCGTCGATCCGTTCCGTTCGCTGTCGCGTCTGAAACAGTTGGTGATCGGCAAGAAGACCCGCGAGGATCATCCGCAGGTGATGAACGCCGCCGTGCGTCTCTACGCCGATGCGGCCAATGCCAAGACCAAACTGGAGAACGGCTTCGACCTTTCGGACTACGACGAGCGTGCGCTCAAGTTCGCTTACGACTATTCGGAGAAACTGCTGGCGATCGACGTCAATATCGAAATTACGCAGATGCTCGACACGGCATGGGAGCTCTTCGCCAAATACTTCTCGAAGGAAGAGGTGGCCATCAAGAGCGAACTGGTGGAGAAATACTGGCCTAAAACCGAGTAGAGCAATTCAACTCAAACAGAATGGCTATAAAATTCCAATATAACAAGACCTCGCTGGGCGAACTCGGAAAACAGCTGAAAATGCGGCAGAAGGCGCTCCCTACGATCAAGAGTAAGGAGTCGGCCCTGCGTTCCGAAGTGAAGAAGGCGAAGGACACCGCACAGGATTTCCAGCGGCAGTTGGACGCGCTCACGGCGCAGTACGACTACATGGTTTCCCTGTGGGGTGAGTTCGATGCGGACCTGCTGCGCATCGCCGACGTCGATCTTGCGGAGCAGAAGATCGCGGGCGTGCGTACGCCGGTGTTGCAGGACATCCGTTTCGAGGAGAAGGACTACGACCTCTTCTCGGCTCCCGTGTGGTTCGCCGACGGAGTCGATATTCTCAAGCGCCTCGCGCGCCTGGGTATCGAGTTCGAGGTGTTCAACCGCAAGATGGAGTTGCTGGATTTCGCACGCCGCAAGACTACTCAGAAGGTAAACCTCTACGAAAAGGTGCAGATACCCGGGTACGAGGATGCCATACGCAAGATCAAACGCTTCATGGAGGATGAGGAGAACCTCTCCAAGTCGGCTCAGAAGATCGTGAAAACCAAACAACAGCAAGCCGGGGAGGGCGCGATGTTATGATAGCGAGAATGTCGAAATACGACCTGGTACTCTATGCGGGTCAGAGCAGCGACTTCATCGAGAAGCTGCGCGGCCTGGGGCTGGTCGATATCACCACTACGGGTTGGGAGCCTTCGGACGAAGACCGTCAGCTGCTGCTTACGATCGACAACCATCACAAGGCGGTCGAGACCCTGAAACGATTCTTGGAGGACGAGCGCTTTGTCAAGGACGAGCAGCCCATCGCCGACGGCGGCGAGGCTTTCGATCGCTATACGGCCGCTACGCAGCAGGCAGCGGCGCTCCGTTCGGAGATCGCACGCTTGCAGAAAACCGCCGACGAGCTGCGTCCCTGGGGCGATTTTTCGGTCGATACGCTTCGCAAGTTAGCGGACAAGGGCGTGGTGTTGCGCTATTTCTTCACCAGCCGTGCGGCTTACGAGAAGGATATCGAGGCGTGGTCGGAGCGTTATACGATCGCTCTGGTGCACGAGGGTGAAACCTTCGATTACTTCGTGGTCGTGACCCGGCCGGGCGAGGAGGTGGTGCTCGATGCGCAGGAGGTCAAGGCGCCGACGATGGACTGCCGTCAGACCGAAGCGCAGATCGCCGAGGCCCGCAGGAAGCTCGCGGAGCTGGATCGGGAATTTTCCCGTGCGGCTCTTTCGGTGGAGGCGATCCGCCGGCATGGGATCGAGCTCAAGCGGAAGTTGGAAGAGATTCGCGTGAAGAATACTGCGCAGCCTGAAGCCGACGGTACGCTGGTTATTCTGGAGGGATGGGCCGAGGAGACCGATTCCGCGAAGGTGGATGCTCTGCTGGCCGAATACCCCAATCTGATTTTCCTGAAGAGTACGCCGACCCCCGAGGACAATACCCCGGTGAAGCTGCGCAACCGTCCCTTCGCCCATCTGTTCGAGGTGATCGGCGCGATGTATGCGCTGCCCAAATACGGCACGATCGATTTGACACGCTTCTTCGCGCCTTTCTATATGATCTTCTTCGGCTTCTGTATGGCCGAGGGCGGTTACGGACTGGTCATCATGCTGGGCGGTTTGGCCGCAGTGATGCTGGGTCGCAAGAAGGGGAGTTCAGCCATGAAGGAGATCGGTATGCTGACGATGCTGTGCGGATTCTCGGGCATGGTCTTCGGCCTGATGTCGGGCTCGTTCTTCGGATTGCAGCTCTCCGAATGGGAGTGGCTGGGCAGCCTGCGCGATCATCTGTTGACACCGGACATCCTCTTCCCGCTTTCGATCGGATTGGGTGCCGTGCAGGTGCTTTTCGCCATGATGATCAACGCTTATGTCACGGCCCGCAGCTTCGGCCTGCGCTATGCGCTGGGACTGATCGGCTGGATCATCGTGCTGGTCGATAGTGCCGTTGCGTTCCTGCTGCCCGAAAGCGTGGGCTTCACGTTCCATTCGGTCGCTTATCTGGTGATCCTGGGCATCGGCCTGGTGCTGATGTTCTTCTTCAATTCGCCGGGCAAGAATATCTTCGTGAACTTCGGACTCGGTATCTGGAATACCTATAATAATGTGTCGGGGCTGGTGGGCGATCTGCTGTCGTACATCCGTCTGTTCGCCATCGGCCTTTCGGGAGGTATTCTGGCGATGGTCTTCAACCAGTTGGCCGTTGGTATGAGCCCGGATATTCCGGTCGTGAAGCAGCTCGTGATGTTGCTGATCCTGCTGCTGGGACACAGCATCAACCTCTTCATGTGCGTTCTCTCGTCGGTGGTGCATCCGCTGCGTCTGACGTTCGTGGAGTTCTACAAGAACGCCGGGTTCGAGGCCGCAACGCGCGTCTTCACCCCGTTGAAAAACGAATAAACTAAATGATAATCAATATTAACAACTAAAACAAAATTCGATTTATGGAACCTATTACGTTGGGCTATCTCGGTATGGCCATCATGTTTACTCTGGCGGCCGTAGGCAGTTGCTATGGCACTACTATCGCGGGCAACGCCGCAGTCGGTGCGATGAAGAAGAACCCGAATGCCTTCGGTAACTACATCATCCTGTCGGGTCTGCCCGCTTCGCAGGGTCTTTACGGCTTTGCCTCGCTCTTCCTTATCATGAATTACCTGACCGATTCGGTTACGATGCTGCAGGCGGCCGCTATCTTCGGTTTGGGTATCTTGGTCGGCCTGGTGAACTTTTTCTCGTCGTATCGCCAGGGCCAGCTTTGCGCCAACGGTATCGCTGCCGTAGGTAACGGTCATGACGTGGGTACCAAAACCCTGATCCTCGCCGCTTTCCCGGAGTTGTACGGTATTTTGACCGTGGCGATCACCTTCCTGGTAACCAGTCTGATGAAGTAATCGAAATCCCGGATTTCGAAAGAACAGGCGGAGCTTCTGCAAGCTCCGCCTGTTTGTGTTTTGTGAGGAAGAGGGTGTGTGGAGGGGTTTTGGAGAAGGTTTTTGTATAAGGCATGAGAGGGGACGGTTCGATTCGAGGTGGAGTAAATTGCGGGGTTCGGCAATGTTGCTGTGTCCCGGCAGATCGGACGGTTACGGGGTGGAAACCGCTGGAATTCCGGGGTGTCTTCGGAATCCGGTCATGTCAGTCATAGACGGCTGTTTTGTGTGGTCGGCTTTGTTGGGTATGCTGCTTTATTCTGTTGTTTGGAGCGCTTGTTCGATTTGCTCGATCAGCAGGCGTTGTATTGTTGCGTCGTAGTCGGTTTCGGAGAGCAGGATTTTGCCATTGGGACTGATGATAAAGTTGCGGGGAACGTATCGGGTGGCGTAGAGCGAGTAGATTGACATGTCGGGATCCAGACCTACGGAGAATGCGATTCCCAGCTCGCGGCAGAACTCTTGAACGGTCTGCTGCGTTTCGCCTCGATTGATTGGAAGGAAGCGAAATTTCCGGTCAGCAAAGCGATCGACGATTTGGGTTTGCATCTGCTGCATTTGTTTCCGGCAGGTCGGGCACCACGTGGAGAAGAAGGTAAGCAACACCACGTTGCCTTGCAGGTCGGACAGGGTGATCGCTGTGTCGTCGAGCATTCCGACCGTGAAGTGAGGGGCCTCCTCTCCGACGCGGACGAGCGTGGTTTCCTTTTCCGTCGGGATCTCTTCGGAAAGGCAGCCCGTTAGGGCGAGTACAAGCAGGAACAGCACAATAGTCGGCTGTACGGTCCGGTATAGAAGTCCGAGATGTCGTGTAAGTCCGGATCGAGAGAAGAATCTTGTCTGTCGAAGAGCAGGCCGTAAATATGCCGTCATAGGGAGTTGGTTATAATCGTCGGGTAGAGTTCAAAATTCGTTCCGAATAAAAAAGCCGGAATTTTCCGGCTTTTTTTCGTGCAGGGAAATACCCCTCTTCAGTTGATATGGCTTGCCGCATGGGGATCGTTACCGCATTCGGTAAAGCTGGTCCCGCAGACGAGGCGTGAAGCCCGCCTCGCGGATCGCTTGTTGGATGCCTGCGGCATCGAACTGGTTGTGCGCCCCGGCCGAAGAAACGACGTTCTCCTCGATCATGATCGAACCCATGTCGTTGGCGCCGCTGTGCAGCGCTACCTGAGCGGTGGCCTTGCCGACGGTGAGCCACGAAGCCTGGATGTTGCGGATGTTGTTCAGAACCAGTCGGCTGACGGCGATTATGCGAATGTATTCCAATGGTGAAAAGCGGGTTGCAACTCCCTGCCGCTCCAATTCGGTGCCCGACGAGCGAAAAATCCAAGGGATGAAGGCCAGAAAGCCGTAATGTCCTTCGGGACAGCGGGCCTGCAGGTCGTGGATGCGCAGCAGGTGGTCCACACGCTGACGGGATGTTTCTACATGGCCGTACATCATCGTCGCCGAGGTCGGCAGGTTGAGGCAGTGGGCTTCGTGCATCACCTGGATCCACTCCTCGACCGAAGGTTTGGCGGGCGAGATGGCTTTCCGCACGCCGGGATCGAGGATCTCGGCCCCGGCACCCGGCAGGGAGTCCAATCCGGCGGCGATCAGCCGTTTCAGGGTGTCGAGCGTGGTGAGGCCGCTGATGCGGGCGATGTGCGCCACTTCGGGCGCTCCGAGGGCGTGCAGGCGTACCTGCGGATAGAGGCTCTTGAGTGTCGAGAAGAGCTCCTCGTAGAAATCGATCCCCAGCTTCGGGTGTAGACCGCCCTGCAGCAGCAACTGGTCGCCGCCGAGGGCGAGCATCCGCTCGATTTTCTCCTTGTATTCATCCAGCGTAGTGATGAAAGCCCGCTCCGTCTGGTGGGGTTTGCAGTGGAAATTGCAGAAGTGGCAGCCCGAAATGCAGACGTTGGTGATGTTCACGTTGCGGTCGATCTGCCAGGTCACGACCTCCAGGTCGGGCACTACGGCACGGCGCACGCGGTCAGCCGTGAGAGCCAGCTCCTGCAGGGGGGCCTGTTCGTAAAGCCAATACGCCTCCTCCGCCGTGAGGGGATCACGCTTCAGACATTTTTCGTATATCTCTTCCGCACGGTTGGGGCCGGTCCCGGCGGTTCGCTGCGTCTGTTCCCGGATCATCGCTTCGATCCTTTTTTGCCCCCTTTGCGGGACGTTTTGCCGCCCTTACCCGGTCGGGACGTGCTTTGGCGGCGTACCGGAATCGCTGCGTGCCCCTTTACGTCGTTCTCGCGGGAGTCGGCCGCCGCATCGTGCACCAGTTCGAAATCGAGCTGACGGCGTTGCAGATCGGCCCGCTTGACGCGAATACGCACGGCATCGCCCAAGGTGAAGATCCGTCCTTTGCGGCGTCCATAGACCTCGTAGCGGTTCTCGTCGAACTGGTAGAGGTCGTCCTCCATTTCCCGCAGCGAAACCATGCCTTCGATGTGGGTTTCGTCCAGCTCGACGTACATGCCCCAGTCGCTCATGCCCGAGATATGGCCGTCGAAGAACTGGCCGATTTTATCCTGCATGAACTCCACCATTTTGTACTTGATCGAGGCGCGTTCGGCTTCGGCAGCGATCACTTCCCGCTCCGAGGCGTGTACGCAGAGTTTCTCGAAGGTGTCGCGGTCGGCCGATTTGCCTCCTTCGAGGTAGCGGGCCAGCAGCCGGTGGACCATCATGTCCGGGTAGCGGCGGATCGGCGAGGTGAAATGCGTGTAGTAGGGGAAAGCGAGGCCGTAATGACCGATGTTATCGGTCGAGTAGAAAGCCTTGGACATCGCACGTACGGCGAGGTTCGAAATGACGTTCTCCTCGATGCGTCCTTTGGCCTGTCCCAGCAGCTTGTTCATCTCCTTGGCCACGGCGCGTCCCTTGTCGGCCTTGAATACGTAGCCGAAGCGCAGAACGAAGGTCCGGAATTTTTCGAGCTTCTCCTCGTTCGGAACGTCGTGTACGCGGTAAACCATCGTGCGCCGCACGGCACGGCCGTTCACTTTGTGATGTCCGCAGAATTCGGCGACCTGTTTGTTGGCCAGCAGCATGAACTCTTCGATGAGCTGGTTGGCCTCCTTTTGCTCCTTGAAATAGACGCTCAGGGGTTTGCCTTCGGCGTCGAGTTTGAACTTGGCCTCTTCGCGCTGGAAGCTCACGGCTCCGTGCTTGAAGCGTGTTTTGCGCATCCGCTGTGCCAGACGGTTGAGCGTCAGCACCTCTTCGGCGAAGTCGCCCTTGCCGGTTTCGATGATCTGCTGCGCCTCCTCGTAGGTGAAGCGGCGGTTGGAGAGGATGACCGTGCGGCCGAACCATTTGTCCAGTACTTCGGCTTCCTCGTTGAGCGTGAAGACCGCCGAGAAGCAGAGACTCTCTTCGTCGGGGCGCAGCGAGCAAAGCTCGTTGCTCAATTTTTCGGGCAGCATCGGGATCGTGCGATCGACCAGATAGACCGACGTGCCGCGCTCCTCGGCTTCGGTGTCGATCACCGAGCGGGGTTGAACGTAGTGGGTCACGTCGGCGATATGTACGCCCACCTCCCACACGCCGTCTTCGATCTTGCGGATCGAGAGGGCGTCGTCGAAGTCCTTGGCGTCCGCCGGGTCGATGGTGAAGGTCGTTATCTTGCGGAAGTCGCGCCGGGCGGCGTAATCGGCTTTGGTGATCGTCGAAGGAATGGCCTGGGCCGCATCTTCGACCTTTTGCTCGAAATGGTAGGGCAGGCCGTATTCGGCCAGGATGGCGTGCATCTCGGTATTGTTCTCTCCGGCGCGGCCCAATACCTCGACCAGCTCTCCGGCGGGGCTTTTGGAACCCAGCGCCCAGTCCGTGATGCGGATCACGACTTTGTCGCCGTGCTGTACGTTAGGGTTGTCCCGCTTGGAGAGATAGACGTCCATCGGCATGCGCCGGGGATCCATCTTGACGAAGATGGCGTGGTCGCTCACGTCGGCCGTGCCCACGTATTGCTTGCGGCTGCGCTCCACGATGCGGGTGATCTCGCCTTCGAGGGACCCGGCGTGGGAGCGGCGGGTGATGACGAACTCCACGCGGTCGCCGTCCAGAGCATTCAGCGAATTGCGCTGGCTGACATATACGTCGTTTTCGAACTCCTCGGAGCGGATATACATCGCTCCTGTCGAGATCATCTGTACGATGCCCTCCTGGCGGGGACGCTCCTTGCCGCTGAGACGGTACTTTTCCTGCCCGCACTCCTCGATAGTGCCCTGGGCGAGCAGTTCCGTGATGATTTCACGGGTACGAAGACGGCCCTCCTTGGTGGCGCCGCCCGAGGCCGAAGCCAGATGCTTGAGGGAGAACTTGTTGTTCGGGAATTCCCGGAACAGGTTAATGATCAGCGAAGAGCGGTCGAATGCGGCCGACTTCTTCGTATTTTTCAGTTTATTCATCGGTTGAAATAGTTACGGGCGAGGAGTTCCATGAACCGGATGCCGGTCGGAATGGCCGCCTCGTCGGGATTGAAGGTGGATGTATGCAGTTTTCCGGCTCCGGGACCGACGCCCAGGCGGTAGAAGATCGCCGGGTAGCGGGTGCCGTAGAAGCCGAAATCTTCGGAAGTCATGCGCAGGGGCAGCATTTGAAAGGGAATTCCTTCGGTTTCGGCCAGTGCGACGGCCTGCCGGATCAACTCCGGGTCATTGACCACGCACGGGTAGCCGGGGGTGAAGTGTACCCGGGTTCGTATGCCGTACGAGGCGTCGTTCGCGGCGGCGAGTTCTTCGATCCTGCGTTTCACTTCGGCCCGTTCCCGTTCGTCGAAGGTACGCATCGTTCCCTCCATATAGACCCGGTCCGGGATGACGTTCGTAGCGCCCGCAGCTTCGACCTTGCCGATCGAAACGACCCGTTCGGGCGTGTTCAGGGCCGTGAGGTGCAGGATCAGTTGTGCGGCGGCGCTCACCGTGTCGCGGTGTTCGGCACGCATGGCCGCGTGGCCGCCCGCGCCTTCGAGCGTGAGGCGCAGTTCGTCGTTGGAGGCCATGTACTTGCCCGCGCGGAAGCCCAGCGTGCCCGCGTCCAAAGCGGGTTCGACGTGCTCGCCGACGACGGCCAGCACCGTATAGCCTTCGAAGGGGTTTTCGGCCAGCACTTTGGAGGCTCCGCCGGGATTCGATTCCTCTCCGGGTTGGAAGATTCCGAAAAGAGTACCCTCGAAATTCCGCTCGGCGGAGAGCCGGAGCAGGGTGCCGTAGAGCACCGCTGCGTGGATGTCGTGCCCGCAGGCGTGCATCACTCCGTCGTTCTCGGAACTCCACGCCGCGCCGCTCTGTTCGCGGATGGGCAGGGCGTCGATGTCGGCTCGCAGCACGACGGCTCGCCGCAGGTCGCCGCGTCCTTCGATTTTGGCCAGTACGCCGGTTCCGGCGATCGGACGGCAGGGGATGCCTGCCTCGCGGAGCGCCTCGGCGATGAAGCGGGCGCTCTCCGTTTCGCGGAACGAGAGCTCCGGGTGGCGGTGCAGGTGGCGGCGAAACTCTACGGGTGTCATGGTTAAGTGTTTAATAGCAATTACTTTGCCCTATTCGGAATTAGAATACGTTGCGGGCGATCTTGCGGATGTTGTCCGTGCGTCCCATCGTGTAGAAATGGATGATCGGCACTCCGGCCGCCTTGAGCTCCTTGGCCTGGTGGATCGCCCATTCTATCCCGACCTCGCGGGCCGCCTGTGTGTCCTCGCCGCAGGCCCGGACGGCCTTCACCAGCTCTTCGGGCAGGCTGACGCTGAAGGTGCGGGGCAGGATCTCCAGGTGCTTGGGCGTCGAGATCGGCTTGATGCCCGGGATGATCGGTACCGTGATGCCCGCTTTGCGGCAGCGCTCCACGAAATCGAAGTACTTGCTGTTGTCGAAGAACATCTGCGTCACGATGTAGTCGGCGCCGGCATCGACCTTTTCCTTCAGGTATTGGAGGTCGCTCTGGGGATTCGCCGCCTCGAAATGCTTTTCGGGATAGCCCGCCACACCTACCGAGAACTTGGAGTGGTGGCACTCCTCGACTTCGCCGTCGATAAATTCTCCCCGGTTCATGGCCTGGATCTGGCGCACCAGGTCGGCGGCGTGGGCGTGTCCCTGGGCGTAGGGGACGAAGCGGGGTTCGTTCTGCCGCTTGTCGCCCCGCAATGCCAGCACGTTGTGCAGCCCCAGGAAATCCATGTCGATCAGCGAATCCTCGATGTCGTATTTCGACCAGCCCCCGCAGATCAGGTGGGGAACCACCTCCACGTCGTACTTGCGCCGGATCGCGGCCGAGATGCCGACCGTGCCCGGACGGCGGCGCATGATGTGCCACTCGCGGCTTCCGTCGGGGCGGATGTCCTCTTTGAGGGCTTCGCGGTGGAAGGTGACGTTGATGTAGGCCGGGTTGAAATCCATCAGCGGGTCGATGGCTCCGAAGACGCTGCGCGTGCCGTCCCCCTTCAGGGGCGGGAGCAGCTCGAAGGCGAAACGGGTCGTGCGCGAAGCGACGGCGCCCTGTATGAGATCCGTAATATTCATCAGATGTTATTGGGTATCAGTTTTTCGATCGTTTCTATGTCCATGTTGCGGCGTGCGGCGTAGTCGGCCAGTTGCTCTCGGTCGATTCGGCCGACGGAGAAATATTCGGCGTCGGCGAAGAACAGGCCGCAGAGCGCCTCCTCAGGTGTAATCATATAGTTGTCGTTCAGACGCATGGCGGTCGTCTTGTCGGCGGCCAGCAGGTCGAAGACCTCGCGTTTGAGCGAGTGGTCGGGACAGGCCGGGTAGCCGAAGGCCATGCGCCGACCCCGGTATTTGCTGCGGATGATCTGTTCGGGTGTGAGCGCCGGACCGGTTTCGTAACCCCACATCTGGCGGCGGATGAAGATATGCACCCATTCGCAGAGGGCTTCGGTCAGGCGGTCGGCCAGCAGCTTCGAGAGGATGGCGTTGTAGTCGTCGCCCTCCGCGCGGAACTTTTCGGTCAGCTCCTTGAGCCCTATGCCGCCCGTGAGGGCGAAGGCCCCGATATAGTCGGTTCTGCCTGCCTTTTCGTCGGCGATGAAATCGGCCAGACAGCGGGCCTGGGCTTCCCGGACCGGGGCCTGGCTGCGCAGCATCGGCAGGATGTATTTCTTGTCTTTCGGGCCGGTGACCACGATGTCGTCGCCCCGGCTGACGGCTGCGAAGATGCCCGCTACGCCCTGGAGGGTGAGGAGTTTTTCTTCGCGGATGCGGGCCAGCATCTTTTGCGCGTCGTCGTAGAGCTTGCGGGCTTCGGCGCCGTGTTCGGGGTTTTCGAAGATCTCCGGTACGCGGCCCTTGAGCCCCCACGCCGGGAAGAAGAAGTTCCAGTCGATCAGCGGCTCCACATCGGCGATACTTATGTCCGGAAACACCAGCCGTCCCGTATGGGCCGGAACAGCGATTTCGGACGCGGGTTTCGGCACGCGCAGCTTGCGCACCTGACCGAAGGGTAGGATCGTGCGGATCTCCTCGCGGCGGCGGTACTGGTCGCGCAGGGTCTGTTGCTCCTCGCGCACGCGAGCCAGATACTCTTCCCGGCCGGGACCGAGCAGTTCGCCGAGGATTTTGTTGTTGCGGCTGGCGTTGTCGGCATGGATCACCGGGCCCGAGTAGGTCGGAGCTATTTTTACGGCGGTGTGTACGTCCGAAGTGGTCGCACCGCCGATCAGTACGGGAATTTGCAACCCCCGGCGTTCCAGCTCTTCGCAGACGTGGATCATCTCCTCGAGCGAAGGGGTAATCAGTCCGCTCAGGCAGATCGCGTCGGCGCCCCAGGCGACGGCTTCGTCGATGATGCGGGGACACTCGACCATCACGCCCAGGTCGCGGATCGTGTAGCCGTTGCAGGCCATGACTACCGCCACGATGTTCTTGCCGATGTCGTGTACGTCGCCTTTCACGGTAGCCACCAGCACCTTGCCGGCACTCTTGGCGTTCGCTTCGGAACCTTGCTCGATGTAGGGAGTCAGTACGGCGACGGCTTTTTTCATCACGCGGGCGGTCTTGACCACTTGCGGCAGGAACATTTTGCCCTGCCCGAACAGATTGCCTACGACCTCCATGGCCGGCATCAGCAACTGGTCGATCACCGCTAGGGGCGAGCCCAGCGTGCGGTAGCCTTCGAGCGCGTCCTGCTCGATGTAGTCGGCCACGCCCTTGAGCATGGCGTATTCGATGCGCTTGCCGAGCGGCTCCGAGCGCCAGGCGTCGGTATGCTGCGTCTGCGTCGCGGCGGTTTTGGTGAATTGCGAGGCGTATTCCGTGAGGCGTTCGGCGGCGTCTGCGCGGCGGCAGAGGATAACATCCTCGACCCGTTCGAGTAGTCCCGGTTCGATGTCGCTGTAGATTTGCAGCATCTGGGGATTGACGATCGCCATGTCCATACCCGCTTGGATGGCGTGGTAGAGAAACACCGAATGCATGGCCTCGCGCACGGCGTTGTTGCCCCGGAAGGCGAACGATAGATTCGACACGCCGCCCGAAATCTTGGCGTGGGGCAGGTTTCGCTTGATCCAGCGGACGGCTTCGATGAAGTCCCGGGCGTAGGCGTCGTGGGCTTCGATACCGGTGGCCACCGCGAGGATGTTGGGGTCGAAGATGATGTCTTCGGCGGGGAATCCGTCGTCGGTGAGAAGCTTGTAGGCCCGCTGCGCCACCTCGATCTTGCGGGCATAGGTGTCTGCCTGTCCCTGCTCGTCGAAGAGCATCACCACGGCGGCGGCTCCGTAACGGCGGATGAGGC
>OHGT01000995.1_pt1 | contig 14409 bp, 9 predicted proteins | sample 1567861 | NCBI WGS metagenome assembly OHGT01 (sample SAMEA3879533, study PRJEB24766) | human gut metagenome | biome: human-associated habitat; feature: feces | place: USA | collected 1985/1987 | reverse complement strand
TTTTTTCTCTAAACTCATATTACCATCCAATTCGTAATATCCCGATTCTACAAATTTATCTCCATGAAATGTTCCGGCCAACACACCTAATACCCGACGATTATCTCCCAAACCGTACAAAAGAGCTCCAGCAGATGTATTATCATTTATTACTGAAATTCCCTCAAAGCTATCATTATTCTCCATACTACGTTCATTCCCCGTATATGCAAATTCTAAGCTCAATATTACAGATTTATCAGGGGTGGCACGTATCCACTCTCCCTTTTCCGAGTCTGTAAACTCTACAAAAACAGACTGTCCGGCAGGTACATTAACCGTCTTCAGTTTCTGCCATTGATTATTACCTTTTTCATCTACTTCCAATAATATATTTACAGAAACTTTTCCCGAGTTTCGGAGCCATGCACATCTTTTCTCCCAACCTGCAAATAGAAAAGGCTCTGAAACTTCACCACTCTTCACCAAATCATCAATCCATACTGCGCCTATTGCAGTTGTACTACCCAGTTTATCAGGTTTATCGACATCAGTAAACCAAAGATTAGAATTTGATTGTCCGGGACCTTCAATATCTCCCTTCACCGTACGCTTATTTAGAAATTCCTTATGAGCAGAGTCATCACAACCAAAAACAAGTTTATCATTCCAACGTGTAAAATCTCCGATAACCTTCAAATAAGCCGACCGAGGACGTATACCTACCGTTTGATCCGCAGAAAATGTTTTTGGGAATCGCCAAAACATTCCATGCATAGTCATCAAATAGTCAGGATTATCATTTGTCCCTACATTTCTTATTCTTGGCCATTCAGTATTCCAGCCATGCGCACCATCATAACTATTGCTTGCTTTTGGCAAACGGTAAAATGCCCATGTACCTTTATCTCTCACCCCAACCAATATGGAGCGGGAATCCCAGCCTGTCACCCAAATCGGATCTGCTTCCGGATTTGCACTACCATAAATACCTCCGGGGCCACTAACTTCAGTAAACTGATTACGACGAACCAACTTCCAATTCTCCCCATCCCATTCGCATAATCCTCCGGAAGTGAGATTAAAATCGGTTAATGCCCTTTCATCCGCCTCTCCGTTATTTGAATAAACCACTACTCCTTGCCCCGAATAGAACCCCTTTCCATGTGCTCCAGGCAATAATGGATTAGGTTTATTAGCTTTTGTATCATCTTCATGTGCATTCATCACATTTCCATCCACATATAAAGTTTTCACCGCCAAGGTATTTACATCGACTTCATAAAATCCTTCTTCCATTGTAGCAATATACAGTTTATTAGCCGGATCAGACAAATGACGGGCAATTCCCGTATAACGTCCCGGGTATTCAGTGAGAGGAATAACTCTTACATTGCGCTCTTTATCTATGGCATACGGACCTATGAATAACTGATTACTCTCTTTATGAATAAATCTGTTAGCAGGTGTACCACCAATACTTTCCTCCCTCACTATTTGTTGTAAATCAGAAGTAATTTCATACAATTTATCTGAAGAGCCGTAAGGCAAATGAGGTCCATAAGTAATTACCCATAAACGATCTGCCCAGTTTACAACAGCTCCCGTTCCACATTCACCCTCATTATTATAATAGGCTAAGTGAGGATAAATACCACTGAAACTAGAGTGTATCGGTTCATTCTGTTTACTGCTCTGACATCCAGTCAAGAGACAAACTATTAAAAATAAGTAACCTATTCGTTTCATATTATTCATGTAACTTTAGTTGAGAAAAGTATCTTTTCTAAAACAAAGCATCTTTCCCCAAGAATTAGTTTATCTGTTAATAATTAGGATTTTGATTTAAGTTAGAATTTACAAGAAGCTCACTACTAGGGATCGGCCACAAATACTGCCGTTCTTTATTGAAACTTCTTTCCCCCAATATTTTACAATCATTAAGCATTGAAGTATAATCGGGGATACCATTTTCATCAATAGTAGGAGTTCCCGGAAAGGGCCATTTCTTTCTATCTTGATTAACAGCGTCAGGCATACCCAATACAGGTTTAGTCAATGCATCCTCTGCTATTCTCCAACGAATTAGGTCCATATACCTCAAGCCTTCTTTTACGAATTCAACTCTCCGTTCTCTTTTTATTATTGTACGAAGTTGTTCTACATTGGTTGTTACAACCTTTGGATAATCAGTAGCTTCCACAGTTGTCTTATAAGCTCTAGCCCGAACTTTATTTATAGCCTCCAAAACTGATGAGTCTACTTCGCCCAGTTCTATCTTCGCTTCAGCATATGTCAACAGCATCTCAGCATAACGTATAATTATCAAATCAACATCATCGACCTTTCTATCAGCCATCGTCTGATCATATCCTTTTTTCCACACAAATCCGGTATAGCTTGCATAAGAATCTTTTCCTCTCGAATCCTTATTATCAACTAATTTATTGTCTTTATAACTCCTCACCTTAAGAGTGTCCGGATGAGGCTGATATCGGAATTGAAGCCAGTCAGAACCATGTTTCACGATTGTTTCAATCAATCTCGGGTCTCTATTATCAAATGGCTTCTGAGGATTGTAAAGAGGCGATTTATCTATAGGCAAACCATCGGTACATTCGTAGGAATCTATAAGTTCTCGAGTAGGCATCACCGAACATGTAAATCCAGCCGTACGTGTGAGATAACGCCCCAACACCGTAGCTCCCGCGTTCACTACCCCGTATGTTTCTGACCGAGGATTACTCATTATTATTTCTTTATTATTTTGTCCTTCCGACAGAAACAGCGTCCTGTAATCAGGATGCAATTGATAAATCCCTTTTTTCTCCAGTTCCATAACTGCGCTTGCTGCAGTTTTAGCTATTTCCCATTCGCCTGCATACAATGCCGTTCGTGCTTTTACAGCTAATGCTGCTCCTTTGGTAAACCGTTGTTGTTGATTCGTAGCATATGTTTCCGGAAGATTGTTTGCCGCCCAACCTAACTCATCATATACAAAATCCAAGATTTTATTCTTACTAGTTCTTCCCATTTTGTATGAATCTTCTAAGCTTATATAGTTGGTGAGAAATGGTAAATCACCAAAATGATTAACTAATACAGAATATTGATATGCTCTGATAAAGCGAGCTTCCGCTTCAAGCCGGGTCATGACATCAGGATCAGTATTGTCTTTAGCCTGGTCTTTATAAAGCATAAAACTATTTACTCTCGCTATAGCTTTGTAACTATTGGTCCATAAATCGGCAGAACCTGTCCAATCACTATTTATAGTTCCCGTCACCACAGCATTACTAATGGTACGAGTAGTCATATTATCGGTCATTAATTCATCATCTACCGAATAAAAAGGAGAGCGATATAAATCATTGATCGCCATTTCCAGTTCTTGTTGATTAGAATAAAAATTGCCGGTAGAAGATTCGGACAATGGATTCAAATCCAGATTATTACATGACGTTAGAATCAATGCCATCATCCATACTGAAAATATTCTTATCTTTTCCATATTCATGTGTATTTTAAAAATTAAGATTGAAACCTCCCATAAAAGTAGTAACAATAGGATAACCAGTTGCAGACGATTCCGGGTCCCAGCCCTTCGGATACTTATTTATGGACAACAAATCGTTTATACTTACATAAGCCCTTATATTTTTAATATACTGGCTTAACATTCTTCCAACAGGTATTCTATATCCCACAGTTATGTTCTTTAACCGAAAATAAGAGCCATCTATCAGCCAGAAATCCGACATCGTATAATTATTTGTGGCACTAGATGTTGACAAGCGAGGATATCGGGCAGCCATATTCTGCTCTACGGAATTGTTACGACTCCAAAACTTTCCATCAATTATTTTAGGAACATTTCCGATTCCCGACTCCATAAATGGTTGAACCTGAACATTAGACAGTCGGGACTTCATTTTTCCCACGCCTTGAAATGCCAACGATATATCTAAATCTTTATAACCTAATGATATATTGCCCCCATACGTATATCGAGGAAGAGAACCACCCAGCAATACTTTATCATAATCAGATATTATCCCATCAGGAACTCCGTCAGGACCACTAATATCTTCATAACAGATATCACCTATCTGAACAGACGAATTCATCTTCGGAAGATTATCCACTTGTTGTTGATTTTGATAAATTCCTTTTGCACGGTATCCGTACCACTCGTCAAACTCTCCTCCTTCTATTTTTGCAAGATTCCCTTTTTGTTGAGTTCCTTTCAAGTCATCAATTACAGTCTTTGCATCCGATATATTAAAAGAAAATGAATATTTAAAATCTCCAATCTGTTCTCTCCACGACGCTTCAAGTTCCCAGCCTTTAGTACTTATTTCTCCTGCATTCTGGTTAGGGTTTGCATATCCAAGATAACTCGGAATATCCAATTTAAGAAGAATATTTTTAGTCCTCTTCTTATAATAGTCTGCCGTTAATTTTAATCTCTCATTAAAAAACATCATGTCTACTCCTATGTCATAAGATTCTGTCGTTTCCCATGTGATATCCCGAATAGCATAAATCGTCTGAGCACCAGTTTTGCTTGATACAATTTCTCCATTTTGCCAAAAAAGAGCATCATTATGAGTTATTGCCGCCTGATATGGATAATCTCCTATCCTCTCATTCCCTACTTGCCCCCATGATCCTCTTAATTTAAGATAGGACATGAATGAAATATTCTTCATAAACTTTTCTTCTGATAAAATCCATCCTGCAGAAAAAGAGGGAAAAAACGCCCACCTCGAATCTTTATGAAAACGAGAAGAGCCATCATAGCGGGCATTTGCCTGAAGATAATATTTATTCTTATAATTATAATTGATACGCCCAAAGTAAGACCTTAAAGCTGACTCCGAAGCAGAGCCGCTATTATCTCTCAAATCTTCCGCTCCCAAATCAAGATATGGAAATTCTGTAATCAAAAATCCTTCACGTGACGCTTTCAATGCTTCAGATTTTATTGTATTTTCTTCGTATCCCAACAAGAAGTCTAAATTATGCACTTTGGCAAATGTCTTTTTGTAATTAGCCAAGAACTGGCCATTAAAAACAGTACCATCAGCCCTTGTTTCATTTAGAGTCGTTTTTGGACGACTAGTGTATAGAACTCTGGAAGGATCGTTCTTATCTGTATACTCAACAACTTTGGCAAAGGCCTTAAATTTATTAAAGTTCAACGTAGGAGCAAGTACAGCTTTCAATGACAACCCTTCCAATGGCTTAAAATCTAAAACAAAACGACCTACTAACTGATTGTATATTTTTTCATTTACTCCCCCATCATTCACCTCTGCCAATATATTCGAACCATCTTTTCCCAAAGCATAACGACCATCATCATACCTATCATCATATATCCCTGGCATTACCCGAGCCATATAAGCCACACTTCTTGAAGAAATATAGCTATCTGCCGGAGATTTGTTGTTCGACCTTTTAAATGATACATCCAAATTTGCAGAAAGCATCTTATGCAAACGAATATCATTATTCACACGAAACATGTAGCGTTTATAGCCACTATTAGTATATAAACCATCTATATCGACATATCCTAACGAAGCCTTTGTCTTCACTTTATCCGTTCCCACAGTCATAGTAAACTCATGCCGATGCCTGGGAGCCTGTTTCTTATAAATAACATCTTGCCAATCCGTGGCAGGATAAGAGTCCGGATCCTGCAAATGATTATTCCAATAACTGTTAATAAAATCGGAACCATATACCGAGGAACCTCCATCATTCATCTGCCTTTCATCTACTAACTGCATATAACGTACAACATCTACATACTCAGGCATCTCTGTCGGTTTTTCAATACCAAATTCATAGTTATAATTGAAAGTAGCCTGCCCTGATTTTGCCCGTTTAGTTGTGACTAATATAACCCCAGCAGCAGCACGAGAACCATATATAGAACTGGCAGCAGCGTCTTTAAGAACTGAGATATTCTCTATATCATTAGGATTTATATTATTAATATCATCGGTCGGTATACCATCAACTATAATAAGAGCATCATTGTTTCCAATAGTCGTATTCCCACGTACCCGAATCGTTCCACCACTACCTGGAGCTCCTGAATTACGAGTTACATTCAATCCGGCAACCGCACCTTGCAATGCATTCGAAATCTGTACAGCCTGTCGGTTCTCTATCATCTCACCACTTACAATACCAACAGCACCGGTAAGATCTTTCTTGGTACTTGTTCCATAACCGACAACAACGACCTCACTAAGAGTCATTGTATCATCAATCAGCTTTATGTTCAAATAGTTCTTGTCTGCAGTAACGATTTGCGATTTAAAACCAATGAAGGAAATTTGTATAGAACTTCCCAAAGTAGCGTTAATTGCAAATCGTCCGTTTATATCAGTTATTGTACCTATTGATTGACCTATAACACTTATATTAGCACCTATAACAGGCTCTCCTTTTTCATCGTTTACAACACCTGTTATATTCTGAACTCGTTGTTGCACCTTATCAGCCTTACTAATAGACAGCATTATATAATCATTATTAAATTGATATTTTATATTTGTCTTAGCAAAAGCCGCTTCCAGAAAAGTTACAACTTTCCCCGATACATTCTGCATTACTACCGTACGATTTACATCTATTTCCTGGTTGCTGTACACCACCAAATAGTCTGTTTGTTTTTCAATTTCCGATATCAACTGCGCTATAGACAAAGACTTAGATGTAACTTTTATTATAGCATTTTGAGCTTCTGCGTTTACCGCCATTAGTTGGAAGGTACACACAAATAAGAAAAAGAATGAGATTTTCATAATTCTAAAATAATCTTTAATGCATTGGTTTTTGACAATAAAGAGTGATAACAAAGGATTTATTTTCATATCTTTGTACAATGTATAAAGTGAATACTAAGTTGACTCATGTGTTTACTTTCATCCGGCGACAAATGGTGGTACATTTGTCGCCTTCATTTTCTAAAGGTCATTAAATTTATGTTTTCATGGCATTCATATTTTTTAAGGATTCGACAATCGTTATTAGTTTAATGTAAAAGTATTCTTCTCTTTATCTTTATTTATTTTAAAGTGGTGAATTTGTTGTATAACTTTCAGTATCTCATCAATGCCATCTCTTTGCCTGAATTTACATGTATATCTGATATCTCTCAATAATTGGTTAGAAACAACAATCTTTACATCATAATACAATTCGAGTTTTTTGGTAATATCAATCAAACGTTCATTATTAAAGCTATATATCCCCTCCTTCCAAAGTAAAGCATCGGGAAATTTTATAAGTTCAACAGTCATTTTCCCATTTTCTACTGTCACCTGCTCATTGGGCTTTAAAACAACCTTCTCAGTACTATTGTCGCAACTCACTTGTACTGCTCCTTCAACCAAACTCGTTCGGGTTATCCCGGTTTCAGGATAACTATATACGTTAAATTTTGTCCCTAGTACTTGCATCTCTGCATTTTGAGCAACTACATAAAATGGTTTCTTTTCATTCTTAGCTATCTCGAAAAAGGCTTCTCCCATAATCTGTACCTTTCGCTCCGATCCGGAAAAATGTGAAGGATAAATTAAAGTAGACTGTGCGTTAAGCCAGACAAGGCTTCCGTCCTGCAGGGTGATACAGGCACGCTGTCCTGCTGGTACATATAATGTATTAGTCTCTGCAAGAAGACTATCATCCAGCAAACTTGAAGAAGTCCATAATGTCAACCAACATGTAGAAACAATCACGAGTATAACAACTGCCGCATATTTCATTAACTTAATCAGAAATTGATGACGTTTTCTTGTTGCAATCCATTGCTTAAAATAACTATATTTATTTTTTCCCTCATCAATATTCTCACCGTACGAAGACAGGTTTATCAAAGCACATAGGTTTTGATACTCGCTAAATTGCTTTTTTAAGATATCATCTTTCCTGATCTCTCGCAGAAGTTCTAGTCTTTCAGCGGCATCCAATTCATTTTGAAAGTATTTCAATATTCGTTCGTCCATCTTTTATTTCTTCTGAGTTCATTATATAAACGAACCAACAGAAAAAATCCGCTAAAAGAAAAAACTTTTTTTTATTTCAATCATCAATAAAGTAAAAAAAGGAAAAGGGGAAAATAGTCTTTCAGTTCAGTTTTAAGTTTCTTGTAAGCGATTCCCATCTGCGTTTCAACCGTATTTATAGAGATATTTAATTCTGCAGCAATCTCTTTTTGCTTTTTACCCTCGATTTTATTTTTAATAAAAATTTCCCGGCATTTCTCTGGCAGTGCATCAATCGCCTTTGATAAAATTTGTTCTATACTTTCTTCCTCCAAGATGTCCAAGTCTAGATATTCCAATGAGTAATACTTCGCTTGTAAAGTGAGACGGTACTCTTCTTGCAACTTATCCTCAATATCTTTTATTAATATTTTCCGACGTAAAAAATCAACGCATCGATTTTTAATAGCAGTGAAAAGATAAGCTATAATATTAATTGGCAGTTCCAGTATTTCTTTTCGTTCCCAAAGTTCTCCAAAAACATCTTGCACAATGTTTTCGGCATCTTCATCCGATAGAACATATTCCTTAGCAAAATGCTTCATCTTGGAAAAATAAGCAATATAAATTTGCTCAAAATCAACAGGTTGTTTTTCTTGTATCATTCCCATTCAATCAGTTTTATATTGCCAAATATAAGGGAATAAAAGATTCAATGCAACCAAAATAAATATAATTTTAAAACCGATTTATAACACTTAATATTATTCAAATCCCCAGTTTCATATTTCCTCTCCCATTAAACAATCCTTAAACGCCAATATTTTTATTCTTCCCGCCCGAACGAACGATATTCCAGCGGAGTAAGCCCTGTACGTTTCTTGAAAAAAGAGAAAAAATATTCGGTAGACTGGAAACCCAGGAAAAAAGAAATCTCTTTCACGGATTGGGAAGTTCCTACTAACATTTGTTTGGCTTTACGAAGTTTCAATTCCTGGAAATATTTGGCAGGAGCATAACCTGTATACTCCTTGAAAACACGTCGAAACCATGAATAACTAATATTGAGTCGCATAGCCAACTCTTCCGGGTCCACATTGCCGGAAACATTTTCATTCATAATGATTTTTGCCTGTTCGATCTTCTGATCCACATCACTCATCTCGAAAACTTTATTCTTGGAGACGGAGAGAATCATACCTATCATGTGAAGCACAATCCCGGAAAGGTATTGTTGCGCGGAAATTTTATCCGCTTCAGCTACAGCAAGAGCACGGGAGAACAAGGAAACCAATTCTTCATTAATACCAATTTCCAATATTTGCTGCTCCTGCGACAAAAAAGCATCATTAACGATGGCATCTATCATTGGTCCCTCAAAGCCAATGTAATACTCCGTCCAACCCGTCTGCCGCAACGGACGGTACGTATGCCATTGCCCGGGAAACAACACCATCAACCGGCCTTTACAAACTTGCTTTTCGGAAGTTGAATCGGATGAAAACAAACCGCGCCCCTTCGTAATATAAACTAGCTGGTATTCACGAAGTACTCTTCCCTTTTCCGCATTAAAAAAGTAACCGGAAGGATGTTCTTTCAACGGGTAAGGTGAATCAGGAGGAATAGACTGATAGCCGACGGTATTTACCCATAGACCAAATTTCCGGTCCATGTCATTTACAATCAGATATTTAAATTCTAATCCTAAACTATTATCCTCGATCATATCAGTGTGTTTTCACGTAATTGAGTTGGACAAAAATAGGAATTATTTTTAGAAAACACACGCAAGGGTACAAAAAAACATCCGGAGTGTACCTTTAAGTATCTCCGGATGTTTATACAAAAACTAATTTTATTATGATGAGATTTAGAATGCTTTATGATACAGAGCTTCGATGTCTTCTACTGAAGTAGAACGAGGATTACCACCCGTACAAACATCATTGAAAGCTGCTACAGCCAATGCAGGAATATCTTCTTCCCTCACATTGATTTCATGCAATTTCTGCGGTATATTGATGCTGATAGAGAGTGCTTTCACTGCTTCAATAGCTGCTTTTATTCCCTCTGCTTCACTCATTCCAGTGGTGTCTACTCCCATTGCTTTCGCAATATGGATATATTTTGAAGCTGCCGGAGATTCAGCATTATACTCCATCACATACGGTAACAGCAAAGCATTTGCCACTCCGTGAGGCGTATCATAGAAAGCTCCCAGCGGATGAGCCATCGAGTGAACGATTCCTAAACCAACATTCGAGAATCCCATACCGGCAATATATTGTGCCTGTGACATTGCTTCACGGGCCGCCACATCCTTGCCGTTATCCACAGCCGCCTTCAAATTCTGTGCAATCATTTCAATCGCCTTCAATTCAAACATATCACTCATAGCCCAAGCACCCGGAGTAATATAACTTTCGATGGCATGAGTCAAGGCATCCATTCCCGTCGCAGCAGTCAGCCCCTTCGGCATGGAGTACATCAACTCAGGATCTACGATAGCCACAGCAGGAATATCGTTCGGGTCTACACACACCATCTTCTTACGTGCATCTTCATCGATAATCACATAATTGATAGTAACTTCGGCAGCCGTTCCGGCAGTAGTAGGCAGTGCGAAAGTAGGTACCGCTTTATGCTTGGTATCAGCCACACCCTCCAAAGACTTCACATCGGCAAAATCCGGGTTATTCACAACGATACCGATTCCCTTAGCAGTGTCAATAGAAGATCCGCCGCCCAAAGCAACGATAAAGTCTGCACCGGAAGCTTTGTAAGCAGCCACTCCGTTCTGTACATTAGCAATAGTAGGATTAGCTTTTACATCACTATAAAGTTCGTAAGGTATCTGATTGTCGTCAAACACTTTAATGATTTCGGCAGCCACACCAAACTTGATCAGATCCTTATCCGTTACAAAAAAAGCTTTCTTAAAGCCACGTCTGGCTGCTTCTACAGCAATTACACTCCGGCAGCCTGCACCGAAGTAAGAAGTTTCATTTAAAATAATGCGATTCATGGTTGTTTATTGGTTTATTTTATTTAGGAAGATTGAAAGCAACAGTCATTTCCTTCATCTGTTCCTGACTCATACCATCCGGTTCGAAGCCCATGTTCTTGGCTGCAATATAGATCAAAGCAGATTTATTCAACACATCAATCTGGTCGAATGCCTGCATCGCATCGCAATCTACTGCAAATACGCCATGTTTTTCCCACATCACAACGTCGTAATCCTGCAACTCCTTAATGGTAGCTTCCGCCAGTTCTACAGAACTAGGCAATTTATAAGGAATGATACCCAAACCACGCGGGCAGAATGCCTTTGTTTCGGGAATCATGCTCCACAACATATTGGTAGCCACATCTTTTTCCAGGAACTTCTTACAGTGTGTCAGGGCAATCAGCTCAATCGGGTGCGTATGCACAGATGCCTTATAAGGAGAGTTTTTGCTCAACAGGTCATTGTGCACACTCAGGTGAGAAGGCAATTCCGATGTCGGAGCCACCGCCTCATCAGCGATAATCACATAGCTGGCACAGTCATCCAGGATACGGATAACCGAGCCATTCTCCATCGGCCAACGAGCCAAATCGCGCATGCGCTTATTAGTTCCCTTGCAGTAGAAATAGCATCCTTTCAGATAAGGAAGAGTCACACCGATAGATTTAACTTCACTGATCGGTTTCATCTGACGGATTTCATCGTCTACAAACTCTGTGATATTAACAGTGATATTACCACCGTTACGTTCAGCCCATCCTTTCTGCCACAAGTATCCGGCAACTTCTGCTACCTTGTTTACTTCTTTGGCAAGTCCCGGACGATTCTCTAAAATTGATTTCATTATATATATTTTTTAATTGTATACGGATTACATAGATTTCGCCGCAAGTTATAAAAAAACTGCGTAATCTCTGTAATCCGTACCTATAAATTTTAAAACAAATTTGGGAACACTAATGAGAAGATAAGTACGATCAGACCAGCTATCAGCACAGTTATAGTCATATTTGATACTCCTTTCCATTCCTTCAAAATGATTCCCCAAACATTACTGAAAGTTACATTCAATGCCATCAGTATACACCAGGAAAAAGCCAACAACACAGGACTTTCTGTCAAGAAACTTTTACCCATTTCCAATCCGAAGAATTGCATATACCACAACACACCTGCCAAGGCGCAGAACACCAGATTATTGCCCCACACTTTTCCTTTGGCATAGTCACCCATTGACTTATTAGCCACATTCTGTTGCAGACAATAAGCGGCATTCGTCAGAAATCCGCCAAGAGTAACCAGGAAGATTACCGGAAGACCGGCATAAAGCCCTTCCACTCCACCGGCTAGAGCCGCATTCTTGATAGGAGTTCCCGCATCCAACCCCAAGGCAAAGCAAGCGCTCATGACACCGGCCAGGAGGGCAACCAACAACCCCTTTGTCAGCGCAAAGTCTTTTACGGCAGCACGTTTTTCTTCTTCACTCATGTTTTGTGCACGCAAGCTACCGGCATAGCCGATAATAGCGATACCCGCCAATGTGATGCAAACACCCAACAACAGAATCAACCCGTTACCTTCAAATAAATTTGTGCCTGCAAAAAGAGCTGGAAGAAGAGTTCCGAAACCGGCACAAGTACCCAACGAGATACTCTGCCCTAGCGCAACCCCCAGATAACGCATGGAAAGTCCGAAAGTCAATCCGCCTATTCCCCATAATATACCATAAAAGATGCTCATTCCAGCACCTCCCGCTCCCCACAAGTCGAGCAGACTGCCTCCTTGCGGTACGCCCAGCAGTGAGCCCAAGAATGGGAACACCAACCAGGCAAATACACCTTGTATCAACCAGAAGCTTTCCCAGCTCCACTCCTTTACCTTTTTAATAGGTACATATGAACTGGACTGGCAAAAGCTACCGATGGCTATAATCAACAAGCCGATTAAAATATCCATAACTTATCGTTTAGAAGTTACTTCGGCTTCGTACTTTTCGATTTCTGCGATGAAATCTTCACCTACAGGAACATTGTTCTTCAAGCAGAACATATCCCAAACTGCATTCCAAGGCAACGCTTTTTCTTCTTCAAGCAAAGCCAGACGCTGGAATCCCTGTCCGTTTGCTTCGTATTCACGCAATTTCGCAATCGGTTCGAGCAAAGCACGGGTCATACATTTCTGTGCGGCACGGCTGCCGATCACGTATGCACCGATACGGTTAATGGAAGCGTCGAAATAGTCAAGACCATAATGTACACGATCCAAAGCACCGCAACGAACGATTTCGCTGAACAGTTCCATAGTCGGATCATCCATGATAGTAACGTGGTCTGAATCCCAACGAACCGGACGGCTTACGTGCAACATCAATTCGGGAACATAAAGCAACAATGAAGATACTTTATCAGCTACGCTTTCTGTCGGGTGGAAGTGACCGGTATCCAAAGTGATCATCTTATTGCGAGAAGCACCGTAACCGATATAGAAATCGTTGGAACCTACCGTATAGCTTTCCAGACCGATACCGAACACCTTAGATTCGATGCAATCCTTCATATTCTTATATTCTGTAGCGAAGATCTGATCCAAAGAATCTTTCAGCAACGCACGATACTTCATACGGTTTACAGTGATATCCTTGCTTCCGTCATGTACCCAAAGATTCATGATACACGGATCCCCCTGTGCCTTACCCATTTCTTCCGCAACGGCACGACAACGTTTGGTATGCTCAATCCAGAACTGACGGATGCCCTCATCCGGATTAGACAGTGACAAATCACCAGATTTCGGATGCGAGAATGAAGTAGAGTTGAAATCGAGTTTCATGTTATGCTCTTTACCCCATTCAATCCAGCTCTTGAAATGTTCAGGCTCTACCTGATCGCGGTCTACCACTTTACCTTGAAAATCCCCGTAGATTTCGTGCAGGTTCAAACGGTGTGTACCCGGAATATAAGAAGCGGCTTTCAGAATGTCGGCACGCAGTTCATCTATATTGCGAGCTTTGCCCGGATAATTACCGGTTGCCTGAATACCTCCGCTCAGTGCACCTGCCTGCACTTCAAATCCCGTTACATCATCAGCCTGCCAGCAATGAAGTGACAAGTGGAAGTCCTGCATGGTTTTCAGTACCTTTTCAGTATCTACACCTACTGCTGCATAGCGTTCAACAGCAATCTCATACGCTTTCTGAATCATTTCTTCTTTTTTCATGATATTCTATTATTAAAAGTTAATATTATTCTGTCGGTTATTTCTTGATTCTCCGGAATTTATCGAACGCAGTTTTTAAAATGGATATAAGCCGCATCCCAGGCTGCCATATCCTGTGGGTGATAAGTCTTCAACGGAATTGAACGGCTTATCAACTGACGCATACCGGCAACATCCGTCGCCTCTCCCACCGTCATT
>OHGT01000994.1_pt1 | contig 14411 bp, 8 predicted proteins | sample 1567861 | NCBI WGS metagenome assembly OHGT01 (sample SAMEA3879533, study PRJEB24766) | human gut metagenome | biome: human-associated habitat; feature: feces | place: USA | collected 1985/1987 | reverse complement strand
CCATGTGTTTTCGTCGCTCGACTCGCTCCAATAGGGAACACCGTAATCCTCGGCATCGAAAAAGGCTATATCGACACCCGTGTCGGGCTGTCTCTTCCCTATCTGACGAGCTATTTCAAGCAATACGCCCACTCCGCTCGCACCATCGTCGGCTCCGGCGATAGGCTGACGATGTTTACTCTTATCCGGGTCGTTATCGGCGTATGGACGAGAATCCCAATGAGCGAACAATAAAATGCGATTTTTCTTTTCAGGAGAAAACGAACCTATGATATTCCGTATAGAAAGCTCTGTCCCGTCATAAGCCGTAACCGTTCCTTGCTGCACTTCTACGACAGCGCCATGCCGAGCCAACTCGGAAGATAAATAATCGGCCGTTGCCAAATGTGCCGGAGTGTTGGGCACTCTGAAACCGAACTGCACTTGACGTTCGATATAAGCATAAGCACTATCCGTATCAAAAGAAGGAACCTCTATCGACACGCTATCCGTATCCTTTTCCTCGCTATTTTTTACCGACTTTGCAGAACAAGCGACCAACCCGACAATTAAAATTAAATACCCGGCCTTACGGTTTACTGTTTTCATCATGCTCAAAAATAAACATTCTGATAAAAACTCGCAAATATCCCAGCTATTTTATACAAAAAGATAAATCCACCGACCGCTCACCGACAGAAAACACGACATCTGCCCCCTCGATCATCGGCAAATTATCCGAGACATGTCCCACCGGAAAATCGAAACATACCGGATAATCATACTCATCGACCATTTTACGAATCAACTCATACAATGTACCACCCAGACCTTCGTTCTCGGTATACTCGGTAAACCTACCCACGATCAATCCCGACAACGAAGCCAAACGACCGGACAGTTTCAAGTTATAAAGCATGCGTTCTATTTTGTAAGGAGGCTCGGCTATATCTTCTATAAACAAAACCGTTCCAGGCAAAAATATATCATACGGAGTAGAAATCAATCCGCACAAAACCGCCATATTTCCACCCACCAACATTCCCCGTCCCTCACCGCAACGGTTCAACGGGTGAGGATTTTCCTTGTATTCGGGAATTTCTCCGAATAAAATTTGCCGTAAATAGTGCGTACAACGATTATCCGCCGGCTCGGTAGTCAAATGCTTGCACATGGGAGCATGCAACGACATCACCCCACGGCTCACACAGAGAGCATGCAAAGCCGATATGTCGCTGAATCCGATAATCCACTTCGGATTCCGAGCAATATCATCGGTCAATCCGTCCAACAAATGAACAGCCCCATATCCGCCACGGCTGCACAAGACAGCCTTCACAGCAGGATCGTACAACGCATGGCGAAAATCGTTCATTCGTTCATCTATCGTCCCCGAATAAAGGCCCGAATGATCCAGACAGTGAGAAGAAACAGTCACACCGAGCGACCAACTTTCCAAAACGCCGGTCGCCCCTTTCACATAATCGGGATTGATAATACTCGCAGGCGAAACAATGGAAACGCTATCGCCGGGGCATAAAAATTGAGGTCTGTACATCATCAAAAATCCAATATTTTAAATCGTTTCTTATCCGACTCCTGTACATAATGTTGATAATGCCACCATTCATTAGGAAGCGGATAAAGCTCTTGTTCTCGCATGACTGCATACAAAAATCGTCGATTGTGATAAGCCGCCTCGCTTATCCTACCTGTCTTCAATAAATAATCGTCGTCGACCGTATGCGCTTCTTCTCCAAAAAAATCATACGGACTGCCCATATCCAATGCGACGCCATCGCTACCGAGTATCGATAAATCGACAGCCATGCCGTAATTATGGAAGCCTCCCTCATTGTAAGGATTAGCCACATACTGCTCTTGCGGTGTACCTCGCACTCGCTCGAACATTCTGCGCTGTATGCTTAACGGACGGGCGGCATCGTAAATCACCAACCTATATCCCGGCTTTAACTCCTGTAACCGGGCATGTACCCGGGCCAGCCGTGAAATCATATGAGGCAATAGATAGGCTTTTCTCAAATCGGGATATAAAATTTCACCCATAAAATTATCGGCCGTAGCGTATTTCAAATCTACGACCACACCGGGAATGGCAGTTTGAATATCGACCAACCCCGCCTGCTCGAAATATTCCTCATAGTTGATCACCATACGGCCGTAAATCCATTATTGGGTAATAAAATCTCATTATTGTTTTCTCCATGCCTAAACGAGTATCTGTTTTGGCCATACGACTCTATCCGATAATTATCGGTAAAACTTACTAAATGAAGCTCTTCCTTAGAGGAAGGTAAAGAAATAGACACATCGGCATGGCGTGTGAGCTCGGGCACTTTAAAGTAGAATTCCCGGCGTAATGTAGGATAAGAACATTTTATCTTAGCATCGAAATATACATACTCTCCATCGATACATAATACTCTGTCGGGAATATCAGTGGTAAGTTTGATACCTATTGTTGCCGAATTTTCCAACTTCACGAGCTCCACTTCTATGTCTCTTACGCAAATTGGAACATTTCCCAAATAAAATTCTACCAAATAGTTCAATAAAGAAACTGCATTTTCAACATTCAACGACTCAATAAAAGAAAGACACGACAATTCTTCTCTCAAAAAGAAAACCTCGCCTTGCTCTTTCTGGAAGAAAGGATTCTCATTAAAAGCAAAAAAGCATGAAAATTTGGTCAACTTATTCTCCGTTCCTTTCTTCAAATATTTCTTATAACGCAAAGATTGCGATATGCAAAATCCAGCATCTTTACATCTCATGTACTGTCCAGCCTCATCGTAGAGTTCGTCTTTTCGATTAGGAATAATTTGAATATCATATACCATATCGTCTCTGTATGACGGGTTCTTTAAGATAGACGAAAATACCCCCTGCATATTCTTCGCTAAAAGACTACCTAGCAATCGCTCGCTACAATTATTCACGACATCAATCACTTCTTTGGAATCATACTTCTGAATAATATCCAATTCAGCGCCCAATGATTTAACAATACTATCATCGACCTCATTTCGAAACTCTTCCTTCACTCGTTGTTGCTGACGATCCAAAAGAGGTTTTATCTCTTCGACTATACTCTGGGCAGAGGTTCTTTTCGTAAGTAACTGATAGGTTAACGTAAACAAGAAAAATGCAATAGTCGTACTTATAATAGACGTTAACAAATCGTACAAAAATCCCTCCTGCATTTTCCATGCCTCACAAATAAAACCTATTACGGCGGCAGCCAATGCGACAGCAATGATAAAAAGGGCATACCAATAACGCTCCATCACATTCCGGAATTTACTTTCTCCCTTATCCTCCATATATAAAAACTTCTAAATAATTAAAATCAAGACTCTACTATTCACAAAAATAGCAATCTTTCAATAGTATTTAAAATATCTGTCCCGAAATCTGTGAGACTTCGGGACAAACGACAAAAGCTATAAACAGTTTTATTTTTCTCGCATGAAAATATTGATGGGTGTACCGCTGAAATTCCAATTCTCCCGTATCTTGTTTTCGAGATACCGTTTGTACGGGTCTTTCACCCATTGCGGCAAATTACAAAAGAACACGAACGTGGGGACGTAAGTCTCCCACAACATGGTCACATATTTTATTTTTACATACTTGCCTTTATGTGCAGGAGGCGGATAATTTTCTATCGCACTCAGCAACACTTCGTTTAATTTCGAAGTAGGTATCTTGGTATGCCGATTCTTATAAACCTGCACGGCGTTCTCCAAAACTTTATAGATACGTTGCTTAGTCAACGCCGAAGCATAGACAATGGGAAAATCGACAAAAGGAGCAAGACGTGCCCGTATGGCATTTTCGAAAGTTTGAATAGCCTTGTTCGATTTATCTTCTACCAAATCCCACTTGTTGACACAAACCACCAAACCCTTTTTATTTTTCTGTATCAACGAAAAGATATTCAAATCCTGTCCTTCGATACCTCTTGTAGCATCGATCATCAAAATACAAACATCAGAGGCTTCAATAGCTCGTATGGAGCGAATCACCGAATAATATTCGAGATCTTCGGTAACCTTCCCTTTCTTACGAATGCCGGCCGTATCTACCAAATAAAAATTGAATCCGAATTTATCGTATCGGGTATAAATCGAATCGCGAGTCGTACCGGCAATATCGGTAACAATATACCGGTCTTCGCCAATAAACGCATTGATGATAGAAGACTTTCCGGCATTAGGGCGTCCCACCACCGCAAAACGAGGAATGTTTTCCTCTATCTCGGGTTCCGATTTTTTGGTAAAACGTTTCAATATCTCGTCCAGCAAATCGCCCGTTCCCGAACCGCTGGCTGCCGACACACAAAAAGGATCGCCCAGCCCGAACGAATAAAATTCGGCGGCGTTATACTGCCACTCGTTCGAATCGGCTTTATTCGCTACCAAAATCACCGGTTTATCCGAACGGCGCAATATAGCTGCCACATGGTCGTCGAGGTCTACCGCACCGGTTTTCACATCGACCATGAACAAAATAACATCGGCTTCCTCAATGGCCAAAGCCACTTGTTTGTTAATCTCTTCCTCAAAAATATCTTCCGAGTTAACAACCCAACCTCCGGTATCGATAACAGAGAATTCCTGACCGCACCACTCGACCTTACCGTATTGTCGATCCCGTGTCGTACCGGCTTCTTCGTTGACAATCGCTTTACGAGTTTGAGTCAGACGATTGAAAAGAGTCGATTTTCCCACATTCGGGCGTCCTACTATCGCTACTATATTTCCCATAATTCCACTTTCTTTTTACGGCTCTCACAGCCTTTATTTCTTAATCTTTTATTCAGGTATATACCCGAAACCTTTCAATTTATTTTCCCGACTACGCCAATCTTTCTCCACTTTTACATACAGTTCGAGAAAAACTTTTTTGTCAAAAAACACTTCGATATCTTTCCGGGCCAAAGTCCCTACCTTCTTCAAAGCCGAACCGCCTTTCCCGATAACGATTCCTTTCTGAGAATCTCGCTCCACATAGATAACAGCCATAATATGAATACGATTCTCTTCTTCATGGAATTGTTCTACCCCCACCTCACAAGCATACGGAATCTCTTTATCGTACGTCTGCAATATTTTCTCACGGATAATTTCCGTTACGAAGAAACGAGCCGGCTTATCGGTCAAAGCATCTTTCTCGAAAAACGGAGGTGACGGAGGTAGTAATTCCTGAATACGCTTCAACAAATAGTCGAGGTTAAATTTATATTGTGCCGAAACCGGTATAATCTCGGCATTCGGCAACAACTGTTTCCACTCCTCTACCAACGTTTCAAGAGCGCTCTGCTCTTTCAGCAAATCGATCTTGTTGATAACTACCAATACAGGAACCGTCTCCCGAGCCACCTTGTCGAGGAACGATTGGTTTTTCGCAGGAGCTTCCACCACATCGGTCACATAAAGCAAAATATCGGCATCGAGTAATGCCGACTGAGAAAAATTCAGCATCGACTCCTGCAACTTATAATTAGGGACAAGAACTCCCGGAGTATCGGAATAGACGATCTGCATATCCTCGGTATTCACTATTCCCATAATTCTATGACGAGTCGTCTGTGCCTTCGACGTAATAATCGAAATTCGTTCTCCGACCAGTGAATTCATCAACGTAGACTTACCTACATTGGGATTCCCGACAATATTTACAAATCCGGCCTTATGCATAATTCTGTTTTATTTGGTTACAAGTCAATAACTTCTGAATACAAAAGTAGTGAAAATATTCTACCCGACGAAACAACCTACAATCGCTTTTGTTCGAAAACAAGAAAAGACGCATCTCTTTCGCCAAAAGATGCGTCTTTCTTATATCTCGACAAATTTATTTTGCGTCGTATCCCCAAACGAGATAAAGAGCTCCCCATGTAAATCCTGCTCCAAAAGCCGTGAGGACAAGTTTATCTCCTTTTTTGAATTTATGCTCAAATTCGGCCATACACAAAGGGATAGACGATGCACTCGTATTCCCGTACTTTTGAATATTGACCAATAATTTTTCTTCCGGCAGCTTTATACGATCGGCAATAGCCTCTATAATACGCAAATTTGCCTGATGAGGAATAAAATAATCGATCGTATCTACGGACAAACCATTGCGAGCCATCACGCTTTCCGAAGAAGTGAGCATATCGGTTACCGCATGCTTATATACCGCCCGACCTTCCTGATAAACAAAATGTTCATCATGATCTACCGTCTCGTGCGAAGCAGGATGAACAGCACCACCGGCTTTCATCAACAAATGAGGCAGTCCCATACCATCGGTATGCAACACGGCATCCTTCACTCCGACTTCCTCGTCGGTAGGTTCTAACATAACGCAAGCCGCAGCATCACCGAACAGTGGACAAGTAGAACGGTCCTTATAGTTAACCATCGACGACATCTTTTCTGCCGCCAAAACAACCACATGCTTATACAGTCCGCTCTTTATATAGGCAGTTCCTGCTTGCAAAGCAACGATAAACCCTGCACAAGCGGCTTGTATATCATACCCATAAGCTGTTTTTATTCCCAATTTTTCCAATACGATCGATGCCGTAGAAGGGAAACGATAATCGGGATTCGACGTAGCACAAATGAGTAAATCTACTTCACTGGGCTTTACTCCTGTTTTTTTCAACAATTCGGCTACTGCTTTTACACCCAAATCGGAAGATCCCGTTTCTTCTCCTTTTAAAATTCTACGTTCTTTAATACCTACACGAGTAGTAATCCACTCGTCGTTGGTATCGACCATATGCGACAACTCGTCGTTTGTCAAAACATAATCGGGAACATACGAGGCAATTCCCGTTATTTTTGCATTCTGCATAATAATAAAATCGGCTTAGTGTGTGAAAAAATGCCCTAAATCGCTTTAGGGCCATACATACTTATCGATAAGAGCTTAAACAGCAGCTTCTTTTTCGATTGCCAATTTTCCTCTGTAATAACCACACTCTCCACATACAGTATGGTATACATGCCAAGCACCACAGTTAGGACAAACTGCCAAAGTTGGAGCCACAGCTTTATCATGAGTTCTTCTTTTGGCTGTTCTCGTTTTCGATTGTTTTCTTTTAGGATGTGCCATTTTTCTATTACTTTAATTATTATCTATTATTTTCTTTAATTCGTCCCATCTCGGGTCAGTTTCCTCCCCTTCGCCGGGCACTTCATCTACAACATCTTCATCATCGTATGATGCGGCATCTTCACTTTCGTCGCTATCGTCCATAGAACGCGCCGCATGTTTACGCAATTTAGCACTCATCGATTTATTGCATTTTCCTGCCTGATGAACATGCTTCAAAGGTATTGTCAGTGCAATGAACTCATATAAAAACCATGCAATATTCAATTCCCCGTCACTTTCAGGAATAACAACCACATTATCGCTCTCCTCGCTGTATTCCGAACCGAATTTCACATAGAGCGTTTCTTGGGTTTTTACCTCATGGTCCATATCGTCCAAACAGCGATCGCACGGAATTTGAATAACTCCTTCCAAATCAAAATCCAGTTCGAAAGAAGCCGCCGTCCGCTTCACTGTCAATTTCACCTTCACCTTTCCTTTTTGAACATCTTCACCTTCGATATTCTTAAAGAACTCATTATCCAATACATACTCAAAATCCTGAGTACCTATCAGCATACTTTTGAGCGGTAATTTATAAGCACTAAATCGTCCCAATGCTATTTGTCGTTAAAACTCCGCAAAGGTATAAAAAATAATCGTTACAAGTCAATCTTTTCGGTAGTTTTTATTTCACATTCACAATTTTTCAAATGGAGAGCCATAATCGATTAGCCCCGACAACATTCAAAAAAAAGAAAGATTTTCCAGCCCGACTAAACGACTCGCTTCAATTCGATTCTGAATGTCGTACCTTTTCCTACTTCCGAATCTTTCACATAAATGCGTCCGGCATGATAATCCTCTATAATACGTTTTGCCAAAGTAAGTCCAAGTCCCCAACCTCGTTTCTTGGTCGTGTACCCCGGATTAAAAACCGTTTTGAAATTTTTCCGTGCAATCCCCTTGCCCGTATCTTTTATATCGATATAAATCTGTTGCTTCTCCGACGTCATATAAACATCTATACGCCCTTCTCCATTCATCGCATCGACTGCATTCTTGCACAAATTCTCTATAACCCATTCAAATAAAGAAAGACACACCATCGCACCCTCGGCATCAGAAGGGAGATGAGTCGTAATCAATACTTTATCGGAAACTCTGCGACGCATATATTCTGTTGCATTTTCAAGCACTTCGTTGACATATATCAATTCCATTTCTGGCTTCGAGCCTATTTTAGAAAAGCGTTCGGCTATGACAGACAGACGGTTCACATCTTTATTCATATCCGACAGTAACGAGGAATCCACACCCGACGATTCCAACAAATCCATCCATGCCATCAACGACGAAATAGGAGTTCCCAATTGGTGAGCAGTCTCCTTCGATAATCCCACCCACACCTTATTCTGCTCGGCCTTTTTCGTACTAATCAACGCAAAATAAACGATTAAAACGAACAGGACCATAACACCCAACTGCACGTACGGATAAAGAGATAGCCGCTTCAACAAAATAGAATCGTCATAATAGAGATACTGTTTCTCCTCGTCTCCCAAATTGATCTCTATCAAATTGGATTTACTTTTCAATTGTTCCAGTTTCTCTTGTAAATATTTCTCCGTATCCGTTTCGGGCAAATTCAAATTAAGGTACTGATTTATTTCGCCGGTATCATCGACGATAATCGCCGGTATGGAGGTATTGCTCTGTATCACTTTCAATATCAACTCCATGCTCATTTCAGTCTTGTCACTGGCCAATTCACGCGTCGCTTCGGCCCATATTTCCATTTTCTTTCGCTCCTCGATAGACAAGTCTTCTACAAGGTCATTCGAGACATAAAGTACCCCGCCAATCAGCAAGACAGAAATCAACAAAAAAATCAGTTTCCCTTTTTGTCGGGCATCATAGATATTTTGCATAATATAATATACACTCAGTATTACATATTATATAAACGGCTCCACGACTCGAATATTATTCAACGGCTTCTTAATGTAAAAAAGAGGAGCCTTTCGTTATTCAAAAACTCCTCTCTTCTCATACTTTTACCAGCAGTGTGCTGACTAACGGACTTGAACCCGGATTGTTCGATTATCTACCTTCACAAGATAAACGCCTCTTTCCATTGGAATTTTCTCTGTATCACTTTCTGACTCTATATAAAAGAGCATACGACCATCAATGCCATAAACAGATATTTTTCTTCCTGTCACCCCCTCAGCCATAATGCAACCGTTCATACCATAAACCCTGATGTCATTTCGGTTCAACTCATCTACTGCCGATGTTCCCAAACGAACGGTATTCGAGCGGAACGATTCTCCTTTATCATAAACAACAGTGACATGATAAGCTCCATATTCAATAGACGGAGTAGAATAATTCGTCTCAACGATAGGAGTTTGAGTCAGTTTCTGTCCATTGCAATAAACATGATACCCTACAACCGATAAATCTTTTACCGCCGATACCGGAACATACGACAAATCATCAACTAATAAAGCGAACTTATTTGAACTGATATAATGAATTGCAAAATAACGGGCATTCTCTGGTAACTGATAAGAATATTCTTTCCAACCTACATTAAGAACCGATTCCGTAGCGAGCAATTCAAAGGCATCTACATCGGTCGTTGTCGTCGAATAAAGCACTTCAAACGTCTCCGGCGTATATTCCGTTGTAGGAATCGTAGCATAGAACGACACGTTTGTTCCTCCTATAATTTCAGGAGAAATCAAGTAGTCGTCATTTTGAGGCGTCAGACCGTCATAACTCAAACCAGCCCAAGAAACCAAACATTTTTCACCAGAATGAGGCTTCCAGTTATTCGAAGTCACATCAACACCCTCGGCCAGAGGTTCCCAGACTTGAAACGCCATCGGTGTACCCATATTCGGAAATTCTACGAATAAAATACCGGCAGAGGTCAAGCCATCTCCATCTACCACCGTATAATCACCTATATTCTCATAAATAAACGATTCGTAACCTTCGAAATCATCTACCATCGGCTCGGGGGTCAATGTAGGCTTTGTCCAAGACAGTTTATGAGCCTTCTCTGTTTTCTCCCCGACTAGGTCGGTAATAACAGGCAACTCTGATTGAGAAGCGATTATTATTGCCTCCAATATATTATTTTCTGGGATCTCATCAGACTCTTTTGCTATAACCTCTGCTTTAATAGGAGTTTCTTTACCTATCATTTCAGCCGTAGGAGTAACCGTAAATAAATGATCGGCTGTTTCTCCCTGCGCCAAAGCCTCCGTCCGAGAAAGAGTTTGAACCAGAGTCTTATCTACATAAAGATTCACATCATAAGTTATCGACTGCTTCCCGTTATTTTTAACGACAACCGTATAATTTTCAGATTCACCCACGACAGGACGACGAGCACCTTTGATACTTTCGAGTTTCGCATCTAATTCCGACTCATTAGCAACCGCTATATTATCGATGATTACATAATCACTACCATTAGAAACAGCTCCATCAAACACAATTGCAATCCACGGATAATCTTTATATTGAGCCAAATTTACTTTACATACGGTCCAACCCGGAAGAAAAGAGGCTGTATTGGCGCTATAAACCTCGGTATATGCTTTATCATCGGCAGTCACTTTCACCGATAATTTTCCGGCGGCATTCTGGTAACGATATAATAAAAATGTCAATGTAGGAGCATTAAAACCACCCAAATCTAATTTGGGGACTTGTAAACGAGCTTCTCCCTTACCCGATTGAGAATGGCAAACGAACATTCCTCCATCTTCCGGCTCCAAACCGAGACTACGGATATAATTCGTCAATCCCCACTCGGCTTGTCCGCTCAATGCCCCCATAATCCAAGGATAAGTTGTTGTCATATTATTCACACCGTTTTCCTCGAAAGGCATCGTATAAGGGATTCCCAATACGACATTATCTAACGCAGCCTCGCCTTCGCCCCCGATAGTAGTAGCAGAGACAAGGAAAGTATAAGAATCGAGTTTAGAAGAGGACGGAGTAGCCGTATAAGAAAGGGCTGTGGTAGTTCCCACTTCTCTATAACTCGTACCCACATACTCATAAATCTTATACGTAATATCAGATGGCTGGAAATAACCATTATGCACACCAACCGTAGGAACACTCCACGATAACTCGGCCTTCAAATTATCGGAAGAGGGTAAAGCTGTAAAGTTCGACACAATGCTTGGAACATCGATACCGCAATAACACGTTACCGTAGCTGTTCCTCCTTCACTAAACTCATTCTTGGCCACCACAGTATAAACGTTATTTCCCTGAACCGCATTCTCATCATTACAAGAAAGAACTTCGCCTGGTTGTTTACCCGTAAATTCAGCGACCACAGACCCGTCGACACGTTTCACGGTCACATCGACCGTACCAGTCAGCTCTTCACCGTTCAAGCTTTGAGTAGGCAACCGGAAACTCAGCGTTGCCGAAAGCCCCCCTTGTGCAGCGGGAGTAGCCTTTAATTCTGCAACAGCGGCCGGAGCTTTCATCAACGCACCGTTACGCACCTCTATATTTTTTATATTCAAGGTAAATTGATCTGGATCGGAAATTGCATGGAATCCGACATAATAACGGCCATGCTCTGTAACTTCAAAGGTAGCTGTAAAAGTTTGATATTCCTTGTTCGTCAAATCAAATGTCTGAGCCTTTTGTTGATCTTCCGGCTTATCCGATTTACCATAAGTCACTTCCAATTTCTCAGAACCCATTACACCGGCCTTAGCGTCAAACACGACCTCTATCATATGGGCGGTTCCCAATTCGATGGCCGGCGTTATGACATAATCATCGGCCGAATTCGAACAATAAGCATACTTCAACGAACCGTCGCTTATATCGTAGTACCAAGTATTATCATCGTTATTATTATCCTTGATCGTAAACAAAGAAAACTCCTGTTGAGTCGGTGCTACCATATAAGGTAAAGAATAAATACCGCAGAATACCGTTTGTTCCACTTTTACACCGGCATTTTCTCCACTATAAGCTACAACACTATATGTGTTAAACCCAAAGTCCGAATGTTCGTCTTCATACGTTAATGTCGCTCCCAAAACCGGATTTTCAAACGTTTTGATTAACTTCCCATTACGCAAGATTTCAATTTTAGAAACAGACGAAAGAGGTTCTCCTTGATAATTTTCTTTCGGAACGACAAAACTCATTGTAGCTTTCTGTAATCCTGCTTGATCTGCCGTCACCACAAAATCGGTTACGCCCTTCGGAGCATAAATACTTCCGAATTCTTCCACACGAATATTATCTACATTAACTCCAAAACGATCGGCAACGCTTGTACAATGAATTGCAAAATTTCCTTGCCCGTTCGCTTCTGGCACGTAGGTAAGTACAATATGTCTCGGAGAAGACGCATCCGCCATAATTTCCGTCGGTTCCATAACAATCGTAGATAACGATTCTACGGAAGGCTCCGCTCCCACTTTAACACCAATAATTTCTGCATTATACCCCGAGCCTGAACAAATATCGAACGAAAGCTGATAAACATTATAAGCTTTAAAAGTCATTTTAGGCAATACCAAATAATCATCAGCAGCATTATCGGCAGAGAAAGTATAACCCGCACTAAATTGACCCGTATCGAATTGCCAAGTCACACCATCGCCATTATTATCGATTATGTTCAACAAATCGAATGACGATGCATCTTCGAAAGTTTGTTCATAAGGAAGCGAAACGGCTTTCCCAAAAACGACCGAATTACTCTCGACCGACCCACACTCTTCTCCGCCGAACTTCACGATTACAGTATACTTGTAAGACTTTAACTCATTCTCGGGAAGATTATCGATATAAGTTGTCTCTTTTATGTCGGTCGATAACGACTCTCCATTACGAAGAATGTCATACGAAACTTTTGTCAAGTTTACCCAACCTCCATTAATACCGGCTTCGGGTAATGTCCAAGAAAGGGTTACCTTCCCAGATTCTTCGGCAACAGCGGTCACTTCGGTTGGAATTTGGGGCATATCTTCTCCGGTAAAAGTTTTTATCGAAGCTGCAACCCCCTCTCCGCCACTATTCAAACAAATTACTTTCAATACATGTAATCCATTCGTTAATACAAGAGATATAGAAAATTCCGCACCGGGACTTTGGTTTTCCTTTATCTGGACAGTATCGCCATCGACTACTATGGCTACATTTATCAATCCTTTCAGTTCATTACCACCGGCAGTCCTTGTAGGAAGATCGCACGAAATTCGGGCTGTCGTCGCACCCGGAGTCACATAGGATATACTCAAATTTTCAACAGCAGCCGGAGCAGAAGGATCAGAAAAAGGATCTGTCGTGTACAAGCCAATCCACTCCTCTCCATTTTCAAAAGCCAATTGCGTATAAAACTCTTTCGAGACCGGATCTATTACAATCAACTCGCTCTCACTCCAATTACAAGCAGCCCAATAGATTTTACGATCGAGAGGGCTCCAACAACACGATTGAGAATATTCAGGGAAAAAACCTGTACTCACTACTTTCTCCCCCTGTACGGCAGACTCTTTATCAAACTTATATACATCGCCATAATCATCGATTACATACATTTGCCCTTCTCCATCGATACACATTCCACGATAAGAATTTTCCATTGGAGCGACAACTGTAAAATCCAATGTTTGGAGATCCAATTTACTCAACGTATAAGCCTCCCCAGCCTCATCATAATTAATTGAATAAACGACATCATTGACCGGATCATAGGTCATATTCACCGCAGCATTAGGATATTCCGCCTCTTTTTCTATAACTTGTTTATCTCCCGTCACGACATCTACGACTACCAATTTTGCAGAATTGATACCCGACCAGTAAAACTCGTCAAAAACCGATAAATAGAATTTTCCATTAGCGTAAGTCCCACCGCCTTCGCCTTCACCATATTCCTCTACGTCATACAGTTTAGAATAATCTCCTGTATTAGGATTAATCGAGTAGATACCATAATCCCTCTCTTCATAACTATTAGTAGCTGCCAAAAAGCCGAACAAATTCGCCGGTGAATTTTGTGCATTAATTTTGGCAACACGAGTACGAGCCGGCAACTTAGAGATATTAATAATTCCCACTGGATTTCGAGACGAGCGCTTTCTATATTTACGAACCTGCGCTTTACCTGATTTAAGAGGTACACTCCGTTCTGTAAATTGATAATTTTCACGTTCTTTCGGAATAGATTCCGACCCTAAAACTTTGGAAGAAAAAGCCATTATACACATAAGCACAACGATCCAACCTCCAAAAACCTTTAATTTAGT
>OHGT01000967.1_pt1 | contig 14819 bp, 10 predicted proteins | sample 1567861 | NCBI WGS metagenome assembly OHGT01 (sample SAMEA3879533, study PRJEB24766) | human gut metagenome | biome: human-associated habitat; feature: feces | place: USA | collected 1985/1987 | reverse complement strand
TAAATCGATAAAAATTCATAGATTTGAGCGTTTTTTAGTGTTAAATCATAATATTTATTTCTCAAGAGTAAGCTTATAGCTTTAATACTAAAAGTACGATTTCATATCCGGAATTGGGCGGCATCCTTCTTCCGGATACTTTTTTTCATGACAAAACGGTTATTTTAAGGTTATACAAACGGTATTTTTTGACTAATTTACTTCTTCTTAGTCGCTTTTATATAGCATACATCTTCTTCTATTTTATAATCAAATCCTCCTACAACTTCTTTCATCACATCCATAATTTCTTTTATATTCGAGTTCTCACGGAAACGGAAATTATATTTGTCCTCATTGAAAAGATTGGCATTATACTGGAAAGTCACTACATATCTGCGTTCCAATGTCGACAAGATTTCTTTCATTGTTGCTCCTCTGAACACGAACAGTCCTTTCTGCCAGGCAGTTACGTCGTCCAAATTGGCTTCGGCAAATCTACTTTTTGTAGTTGAACGTGCATAGCTTATCTGTTGGCCCGGATTCAAGATATAACTTTCTTTTCCATTATTGCAGTCTACTTTTATCTTACCATGAATCAACGTAGCTACAATTTCGTCATTTTCCGGATAAGCCATTACATTAAATTCAGTCCCTAAAGCCGTTACGGACATTGTGGTCGATTTTACGATAAAAGGTTTATCAGGATTCTTCTGCACTTTAAAATTGGCTTCACCTATTAAGTATACGGTTCTCGTATCTCCTTTGAATGTTTCCGGATAAAGTAAAAGAGTACCGGAATTAGTCTGCACTCTACTTCCGTCAGGAAGTTCTATCATATCTGTATCACCCGCAGGGGTAAATTTCTCAACCATGGCAATTTCCGAATACATATCTTTGGTGAAGAAGAAAGTACCGGAGATAGCAACGGTCAACACCACTACCGCTACCGCAACATACTGCCATACTCTTATTCGGAATCTTGTTTTTGCATCCTTTGAACTTACTCCCAACTTATCATATACCTTAGCTAAAGAATTCCATGTACCTGCATCCACAGCTCCTGTTGTTTCTTCCCATAAAGTATTCAACGCAGCCTCCTTTTCATCGGCATGTTCCTCACCCACTAACCATTGATGTACTTCTTCGGTTACCTTCTCACTGTGCTTGGAAGCTGTAAATACATTGATAATTTTTTGAATATAATTCTTCATTTTAGATTTGCCTTATATAATACAGACAATTACCTAAAACGGACTACTCAACTGAAATAGAAAAAAAATGCGATTAAAATGATTTTTTTTAGTTCTTGTAGTGCTAAATAGATGTGGCGTTCCACTGTACGAATAGAAAGTTGCAGATTATCAGCAATTTCTTTATTAGTCATTCCTTTCTGACGGCTCATCTGGAAAACTTTTCTTCTTTGTTCCGGCATGTTATCCAAAGTGAGCTTGATCAAGAGCTGAAGTTCTTTGGCATAGAGTTGGTCATATATGTCAAATTCATAAGAGGGGGAATCTTCTTCTATGACTTTCTCCCGATAGTTGGATTCAATGGATTTATGTTTCAGAAAATTATAAATCTGGTTACGAGACATTGTATAGATATAACTATCCCACGTTTCTTTATCTTCCCAGATTTCCGGATTATCCCATAATTTAACGAATATGTCTTGAGCAATATCTTCAGCATCTTCTTCCGATTGCAAAATCTTCCATGCGAAAGCTTTTACCTTCGGAAAAGTCTGAATAAAAAATTGTTCGAATTTTCTCTTTTTCAGTTGTTCATCATGATATGTCATCAGAGATTTTCAGGTTACATTGATTATATGTAAGCCAAAAGTAGGGTATTTTAATAGAATAAACAAATAAATGAGATAACAAAAAAACGAGATTGTCAAATGTATCAATCATATTCTCCCGATTTTTTATTAAAATGCATACAATATACCAGGCTACAAATCTTCTATTTCTTCTATAGAAAGCTCCGTATATTTAGCAATACTTTCAATAGATATTCCGTCACGCTTCATTTGAGAAGCAATAATACGCTGCCCTTCTTTTCGACCTTCCTTCAATCCTTTTTCTAAAGCAATCCGGCACCTTTCTTCAGCCGCCCGACGTTCGTCTTCTTCCACAATCTGACTCACACTATAGCGGTCTACCGCTTTATCATAAGCGATACGATTCTCCTCCGACAGATTTGCGACTGCCGCCAATTTTGCCAAATGTTCAAACACCTGGTCTTTCAATGCATCAGGCATTCTGCTCCAATTACTCATGTTCTTCAATACATAAATTAATTTATCATATAAGGTATTACAATCCGCCAATTCTTTTGTAAAATAGGGGAACTGCAAATAGATTTGGCGAAAATGGGGATTTACCACAGCTCCCGAATCCTTATCCGAGACAACCGTATCCGTACGGAACTTTTCCTCCAATCCCGCTTCCTTGAAATTCATTAAGAAAACACCATAAACAGTAAAAAGTTGATAATGTTTTCCATAAGGAACAAATTCTTCTTTCACCAACATTCCATTTTCATCCCGATTCTCGGGTATCGGAATATGTTTGGGAAGAGGATTCTCTATCTGACGGCTCACGGCACGGCAAACATAATAAAGTGTACGGTCCAGAAAATGGCTATGCCAACGATTCTGCATTTCCACAATTATAAATTCACCGCTATCAGTACGACAATATAGATCATAAATAATTCCCTTGTCATGAACATTATCCGCACGATCCTCCTTATCCCAAAAAACAAGGTCCTCAATATGGTGCTCTCCGGCAAGCAACTCATTCAGTAGAATTATAAGAAGCTCCTTACTGGCAGGCTGACCGAAAATTATCTTAAACCCTATATCTGTAAAAGGATTGACGTATCTAGACATATTACATAACTTTTGTATATGACAAAAATAGCACATATATTTGGATATCTGTGCATTGGGAGACTTTATTTTTCCGAAATACCTCCTGTTTATATATAAACCTACATCGATTAAAATTAAAAAGAAGCCTAAAAGTCCCTTTATCTAACTTTTAGGCTTCACACTATTGTTTAAATATCTTCATTATAACTATTCAGCAGTATTATCAGGACAACGCACTCCTTCTACAAACCTAAGATTTCCCCAACCAGCAAAAGTAGCATTGTATCCATTACCGGTAAGATCGGTTACAACCTTAGCATTATCCTCAGCAGGTTCATTGAATCTCCAATAAGCAACCAACCCATCAGTTAAAGGATCCACCCAACATACGTTATTCTTCAGATCGGCAGCTGAACGGGCGACAGCCCATACACGTGCCTCGCTGACATACCCATTCATATAACGGTCATCAGCAGCTGATTGTCCAATATAGAATGCAGCATTTGCATCCTGCCCGTAAGCGTAGGTTAAATCAACAGTACCTCGTGTATCCGGAAGTTCTCCTTGTAATTCGCCATTAACATAAATAAACTTTTTACCTTGTGAACCATCATAAACACAGGCTAAGTGCACCCACTTATCATTAGGCAAAACATCTCTGGAATCAATAGCTGGACTTCCACCACTCAATTGCAGTTTCCAACCCTCTGTATTACTGCCTGCCGTACGCAAACAGAAGTTCTCTTCCAATCCCATAACAGAGAAGCACCATTTTCCACTTGTAGGTATCATCTTCTTAAAACGTACCCGAGCTTCAAACGTTACATTTGTCAATGCCGCGGTATTATATTTTGATTCTTTCCTAAAATCAACCTTAAAATATTCCCAACTGTTAGACAAATCAGCCGCTTGGGTTATGATAACTTGATTAATAACGATGTATATAGTACGCGAGCCTTCTATGACAGAAAGATTCTTATCAGACACTCCCGCAATACTTACCGGAAGCACATAAGTCGTACCCTCTTTCAATAGTTCGCGACTGATAATACTTAAACGTACACCTTCTGAAGAAATGCTTTTTCCATTTTCAATTATCAAGCTTGTATTTTCCAACTTATAAGATTTTTCAGGAAGTAATTCATAATTCTTCTTATACTCCTTATTAAACGCTTCTACCAATTCCGGAGTAGACTTCATCATTACTTCCACATTATTCTCTATTGTATTAGATGAAGCAACCTTAATACCAATCACTGCCGGTAAATCATCAATCGTCAAATTAGCAACCGGAGATAATTTATCTGCTCCTACAATATACACTCCTTCATAATATTCCTGACTTTTCTGGCAAGACATCATTAAAAAGGAGAACAGAGTCAATAGTGCATATTTTATATTCTGTTTCATTTTTTCAAATATTAATGTTCATTCATTATTCTGATAGCCTCACGTGTCCATTTGTAATTAGGATTAGAGCGGTAGTCATTTTCCATATGATATGTACCACAACCTCCTTTACGAGTAGCCAGTTTACCTTCATACATAGGAAGAAAACGTGCCATACCTTCCAGTGACGGTACTGTACCTCCCTCTCTTAAAGTATGCGAAACCCCTCCATTCACATATTTTCCACCTTCAAATGTCTCTGCAAAGATATACTGTTCTGGTTTCCAACCATTCCGAGCAGCATTATCAAAGCGACTCTGTAAATCATAATACGATGGAGAATTATATGACTGCACAACACCATAATTAAAGTACTCAGCCAGTCCTTGTTTCAAATGATAAGGCACACCATCGATAATCAACAAGTTACGAGTTCCGGATTTTGGACCAATATACTTACCCAATGCTTTTACAAAAATTTCCATATTGTCCATATAGTCAGGCCACATATATGAAGGTCCAACCAAAGGGCCATTGAACGGAACTCCCGGGAATTCTTGATATCCAGGTTCATAATCAAGGTCAATACCTTGATAACCATACTTATACATTGTATCAACTAATGCCTTGGCATATTCTTCTATTCCCTCCGAAGTTGCAATTTCATGATTCTCTCCAGACATAAATTCATCAGGAATTTTGTGAGCGAAGATCGTATATGTCACCCGAGTTCCTTTCACATCCTGCACATAACGCAAATCTTCTATTTGAGCCGGACTTAAATTTTTATAATCACCCCATATAGAAATAATATCCACACTATCAGGTACACTGCTCAAGAAGTTTATCATATCAGCAGAGTTAGCTGTCCATCCACCAAACCAGCCAAAAAAGACTTCATGATCATTCCTAGCTTTATATGCTCTCAAACTTTCCCAATATTCTTCAGACATATTATCAGGAACTACTATATCCAAAGCTTCTATATCCGTATTGCACGATATAATCCCCGTGCCAATCATCACAGAAACAATTATATACATTAATAATTTCTTCATATCGTTTATTATAAATAATACTTATTACTATTTGTCTGCTAAATCCCACCATAAACGAGTTGCTCCGGTATCCGGACCGTTCAATAGTTTTATAGCCTTTTCTACTTCATCCTTATTCCCCAGATATTCAGAATAAGGGAAAGGAACACGGCGGATCTGTATAGAAGTACTAATAACACCGCCACTTTCGTTATTGACAATCTCATATATTTTAGGATATCCTGTACGACGGAATTCGCTCCATGCTTCCTGTCCTAATGGATACATTGCAATCCATTTCTGGGTAATAATCTGTTCCAACTGTTTTTTTGTACTGTTCGTATTCCAAACAACCGTAATATCAGATGGCACAGGTGCGGAAGGGCTAGTCTTAAATCCAGGATATCTTGCCGGGACTTTAGTACTGACCAGATAATTTTCCACATTTTTGACTCCATGCTGTTCAAAAGAAGCACGTATTCCGGATTTATAAAGAGCCTCCGGAGTACCTTTCATATCCCATTGCTTTAAGGCTCCTTCCGCCCGTAAAAAGAAAACTTCAGCCGCAGTCATCCAGATGTAAGGTGTTCCTTGTTGTATATTAGGTTTAGACAACCCCTCGTCACCTTTAAAAACATCTCCATTCTTATGTCCATTACGCAACCCTCGATAATTGCCATTAGAAGACAACGCAAAAAACACAGCTCTACGAGGATCCTCAAAACCATTCAAATAAGCATCCATAGTGGCACCCATTACATCCTCTTCATAACCTTCGGCACTACTAATACTGTGAATAGGATTGTGATAGGTAAACGAAAGGTTAGAATTGGACTGCATTGTCGGATTGTTGTCATTACTTTCAATCACCCCATACGGATGAGCAACTGCTGCTTCAGCTATTTTCTGAGCATCCTCATAAACAGCACTTATACGCATCGCCAAACGTAATTTCAGAGAATTTGCAAAACGAATCCAATTCGGGATATTACTATTAAAAATCAGGTCAAATTTAACAAGGGCTTTAGAACTCGGATTAGCCTGATCAAATTTAACCAAGATGTCAATGGCATGATCAAGTTCCTTAAAGAATGATTCATAGATAGCCTGTTGTGAATCATAAGGGACAGGATTTGTCAATCCAAATTTCAAGTAGGGTAATGGACCATACATATCCGTAGCTTTATGCATAGCTTCCACCTTTACAATTTCACCAACAGCAAAAAGAACAGATGTAGAATCCACTTTCTGACGCAGAATATTCCAAGAAGACAAAAATTCCACAAACGCACTTTTAAAAGGAGCATCCTTCCATTCATCAGAAATAGCGTAAGTAGTACCATTTGCTCCCCCTCCCCAGTTCTGCGTTCCTGCAAAATATCCAGAATACATATTACCAAAAAGGTCCTCCGAGCGCTGAAACAAGTTAACATCTTCAGGAACTACCCTACGCTGCATCGTCGTGAGATAACTACCCCATAAATTGTCTTTGTCTAATTCTTCTTCCTGAATTTTATCAGGATCCAGATTAATCGTATCAGACATACAGCTTCCTAACAAAAAACAGGAAATAAGCATCAGGAAACAAATATGTGAGATGTTATAAATTTTGTTTTTCATTTTCTTCTTTTTAAAAAATTAAAATCAAAAGTTAACTTTTACACCAAAACCGAAACTACGCAAACTAGGAGGCATAAAATAATCGAAACCTTGATAATAAGTCCCTGTATTAGCCGTAAGTTCCGGATCGAATGGGGCTTTATTGTAGAACATCAACAGGTTATGTCCCGTCAAAGAAAGAGAAATATTTAACTTTTCTCCAAACCATTTTGATGGAAGCATATATGATAATGACATTTCACGTAAACGAACATTGGTTGCACTATATACATAATGTGCCAGCAAACCGGTCTTACCTGAAGCAACAGTTCCATAATACTGTTCTGCATCCAGTTTTCCTTTATTCACCACTACACCTTTATTATCACGTGCGTCTGCTGTTTGCTGAGACACTCCAAACTGATCCATCAGAGCCTGTGTAGCCGAGATAACTTCACCGCCAACACGTGCGTCAATCAAGAAATCAAGTTCCAGCCCCTTCCAAGAAAAGCTGTTTCTAAAACCTAAATTATATTTTGGAGCCGCAGAACCTACTTTGATGAAAGTATTTTCTTCTGCCGACACGCCCCCATTAGTAATAAGAATGTTTCCATGCAAGTCCTGTTTCAGTTTAGTCGCATAAATGTCAGACATACTACCACCTTCTTTCAAAATCATTCTATATGAATCAGCAGTGGCCACAGAAAACTCTGTCGGTGACTTTACGGTCATACCCGTAGTGCGGTCGGTTACATATTCAGGAAGTAATTCTTTAATCTCATTACGGTTCATTGAATAAATCAAGTTTGAATTCCACTGTACAGGTCCCAGATCTTGATTAAAACCAACACTCAATTCAATACCCCAGTTATTTACCTTACCGGCATTTTCATAAGCAAAAGCATACCCTGTACTAGGCGGTAGCTCATATTTAAACAATTGGTTATAAGTGTTTGAATTATAATATGTTGCTGCGATATTCAATTTATTTTGGAACAAGCGCAGGTCCATACCGAACTCGAATGCCTTGGTCATCTCCGGTTTTAAATGACTGGCAGGCGTAAAATTGGCACTTGTTGCATTACCATTCTCCAATGCTACCGTAGCATAAGGAAGGTATGCGCTTGGAGGATTACCAACTTGTGCATATGATCCACGAATCTTCCAGAAAGAAATGATCTTTTCCGGCAAAGGAAGTATTTCTGACAATATGACTGAAAGACCAGCTGAAGGATAACATACATATTCTTTAGATGTACCTACCAATGTAGAAAACCAGTCTATACGTCCTGTGACATCTGCATAAAGAAAGTTCCGATAACCGATTTCAGCTTTACCATAGATGGACTGTGTCTGGGTATGTAATTCTGATTTGTTATAATTACTTTCCGTAGAAGGTATATTACTCGGGTGAAAGAAATTAGGCACCCCTACTAAATTGCCTTCAAACGTATCCGATTTATATTTCTCATCATAAAAGCTCCCTCCTAAATTTACCAACAGATGATAATTTTCACCGAACTTCTTATCTACATTCACTAAGAAATCAAGATAAGTTGAAGTATTCTTATCTTCTTGATTCATATAATTTCCTTGAGATTTAGAGAATAACCCATCTGTAGATGCATACAGTTTACGTTCGAAATCAGTATAAGCATTATCAATGCGGGCACGTCCGATAATATTAAGCCAATTGGTTATATTCCATTTCATTGACAATGACATGATATAACGATCTCTGTCGGTATTGAACATATTACGGTTGATAATCCAATACGGATTTTGCATACCCAATCCCTGATTACCATAAGGCCAATATTGAGTCTTGAAATTTCTGTCGGCATCATATCTTTCATAAACAGCATATTTATTTATATCGTCACTTGGTGGAAACAAATAAATTGGTACCAAAGGATTATAATACATACCCTGGCCATTACTGTTCTGATTATTCTGTTTAATATAAAATAATCCCATATCCATACTCAAAACATTCTTCACAATATCCCAAGAATTACGGAATGTAAAGTTGTAACGGTTGTATTTATTATTGTCAATAATACCCTCTGAGTTTACAGCTCCAAAAGATATATGAGTCTGATTAGTTTCCGTTCCGGTCGATACGGCAATAGAATTCATCGTATTGAAACCTGTCTGGAAGAAGTCCAATGGGTTATATGTAGAAGGTTTATCCAATTTATCTCCCCAACTCTTGAATTCACCTTCCTTACGTCCGTATGTATTCTGAAATTCCGGAGTAACGAAAGGTCTTGAGAAACTAGTGCTGTTAGAGTAACTTATTCTAGGCTTTCCAATTGCACCTTTTTTGGTTGTAATCAAGATCACACCAAATGCTGCCTTTGAACCATAAATTGAAGATGCGGCTGCATCTTTTAATATGGAGATGGACTCAATATCGTCAGGGTTTACCAGGCTAATACTGGGTATTTCAACATTGTCCATCAAGATAAGCGGTTTAGAGTTACCTTCCAATGAAGCTACTGCACCACGAATTTTAATATTAGGATCTGTACCAACTTCAGAACTAGGAATAGTTATAGTTAGACCCGGAGTAGAACCTTGTAGTCCACGACCTACATCTGCAATGGGACGGCTGTCTAGGGTTTTGTTTACATCGACCGTAGAAACGGCACCAGTTAAATTTGTTTTCTTCTGTGAACCATAGCCTACTACAACTACTTCTGATAACATTTCGCTATCTTCTTTCAAAACAACTCTCATTGTTTTGGCTGCTTTTACTTCTAGTGTCTGATAACCTACATAAGATATTTTAAGTGTAGCTCCCGGCTTTACATTTAATGTGAATTTACCGTCAAGGTCAGTAATTCCACCATTGGTTGTACCGTTTTCCACTATACTGGCACCAATAATGGGTTCACCTGTAGCATCTACAACCAAACCTTTAACGGTCATTGACTGTAATTGTTCTGTAGTTTCCGAAATGCTACCCGAAGTCGTTTGAGTAGCCATCACATTACCGCTACTTATTAACAGTGAACTTATTGCCACTGCCATGAGGAATTTGTTATGTGTTAATCCTCGTCTTTTGCGTTCTTCATTCATAAACGATTGATGATTTTGATGTTAATTAAATAGGTTTCTCTAAAATCAGGATAGGAGGAATAGTTAAACTGAAATGGTTGTAACTATTTCATATTAATGCTGTTTTTCACCATAGGCATTCTCTTTATTTAAAGGTTTGTAACTTTATATATTATCTCTATTTTACTTCTAACTGCCAGTTCTCGTGGAACTTGTTGTCAGCTATTCTATGTATATTGAAATAGTTTAGTTCTACTAGAATGTATATGGAGAGCCCGTATAATGAAAAGACTTTCAAAATATGATTGATACATTTACAACTGAGAAAGTTAAGTTTAAATTATAAATGACAAATTTGGCATATGAATTAGCAATCAAATTCTATTTAGAGTTTAGTGCTCATTATATATTGCAAGGAAATGAAGTAAAATATTGGTTTGATAGAACCTAGGTATTATTAAAGAGGAAAAATAATGAGTGATGATTGAATGTAAACTCAGAGTACAAAGAACTTTTTTTGCCATTAGTTCTTGCAAAGATTAAAAAAAGCTATATATTTGTATTCAATTCTAAATCCAACTACTTATGAAACTAATAGCAGAAAGTGGGTCTACAAGAACTGAATGGGCTTTGGTTGAAGATAATCACCTCATACAACGTGTTTTCACCGAGGGATTGAATCCTTTCTTTCAAACAAGAAGAGAGATAAGCCGAAGTGTGCGATTAGGCCTCCCTGAAATATTCTTCAAAAAGAAACTGGAGCAAGTGTACTATTATGGTGCTGGCTGTACTTCACATGAGAAGAAGAATATATTAGGAGCTTCATTAGTAGCTCAATTTAAAACTCCCATACAAGTAGAAAGTGATCTACTTGCTGCCGCTCGTGGTTTGTTTAAATGTGAAGCCGGTATTGCATGTATTTTGGGAACCGGCTCTAATTCATGCTTTTATGACGGGAAGATTGTAGTAAAGAATGTAAAAGCCGGCGGTTATATTTTAGGTGATGAAGGCAGTGGCGCAGTAATGGGAAAATACTTCTTGTCAGATGTATTGAAAGGGCTGGCTCCCAAAGATATTATGGCTGACTTTTATGAAAAGTTCCGCATTAGTCCCAATGAGGTAATGGAGTCTGTTTACAATCGTCCGTTCCCCAATCGTTTTTTATCCACAATTTCATACTTCTTGGCTGATTACATGAATGACGATTATGTATATGATCTGATAACGAACAATTTAAGAAGTTTCTTTACTAGAAATATATGCCAATACGATTACAAGAGCTATCCTATACGCTTTGTTGGCTCATTAGCATACAGCTATTCAGATGTCTTAAGAGATGTTGCTCATGAATTTGGGATAGAATTGGAAGTTATAGAAGAAACCCCAATGAGTGGATTGATTGAATTTCATTCATTGAATATTGAAGAACCTTAAACTCGCCTATATTATAAGGTATAAAATACTCAAATTTGCAAAACAATAAATATAAAGTTAAAAATATGCAAATGAGTGTTCATGATATTAAATAATAATATATCTTTGCTAAGTCGGAACAAGCGAAAGATATTCTCTTGGTTTTGACGCCTTTGTTAATAACAAACTTTATCTCTTAAAATCGCTTACAAAGTTAAGTAATACGAAGTTAAGTAATTAGAATATATTTAATTTTAGTCAATACGTACTAAGTTCCACGAGAACTTGGTAAATGCAGGAGATGAAGAGATATAATATATAAAGAGATATAATATATGAAGTTATGAACCTTTAAATAGAGATACGCCTATGAGAAATTGAGAAACATTTGGAAAAACAATAATTTTTTGATTTATTATTCCCCCTTACCCTAATTTTGAGAAACTATTTTAATTTAATAAAATCATCAATCACTTATGAATGAAGATCGTAAAAGACGAGGATTGGTTAATAGCAAACTCCTCACTGCGGTAGCAATCAGTGCGCTGTTTTTAGGTAGTGGTAGTGTGATGGCTACACAAACAATGTCTGCCGGCTCGCATGGAGTATTGGAGCAGATGCAAACTATTTCTGCGACCGTTACAGTTGTAGATACTAAAGGTGAACCAATTATTGGTGCTAATGTCATTGAGAAAGGCACCACTAATGGTGGTATTACTGACTTGGATGGAAAATTTAAAATGAACGTGAAGCCGGGAGCTACGATACAAGTTTCTTTTGTGGGCTATACAACTCAAGAAGTAAAAGCGGCTTCTACTTTGAGAGTTATCTTGAAGGATGATACTGAATTACTTGATGAAGTTGTAGTTGTAGGTTATGGTTCACAGAAGAAAGTGAACTTGACTGGTGCTGTAGCTTCTGTAGACGTTAATAAAACTATTGATAGCCGCCCTATTACCGATATTGGACGTGCCCTTCAAGGAGCGGTGCCGGGATTAACTGTTACGACAAACTCCGGTGAAATAGGTGGAGCACCTACTATTAAAATTCGTGGTAGTATAGGGTCTCCAAATGGTGATGCCAAACCATTGATTCTTGTGGATAACGTAGAAGTGACTGATATTTCTATGGTAAATCCGGATGACATTGAAAATATTTCTGTATTGAAAGATGCTGCTTCGGCTTCTATCTATGGTGCACGTGGTGCATTCGGGGTATTATTGATTACAACTAAATCGAAGACTAAGCACGAACGCCTCTCTGTAAAATATACCAATAACTTTGCTTGGCGTACACCGACCAAAACACCCGAGCAACTTCCCGGATGGGAGCAAGCTGACATCAACTTGAAAGGTGTGATTAACCAAACAAAAGGTGCTACTGCTTTTTACAATGTAGTAGGTAACATGCGCGTAGATGCAACTCACGTACAAAAGATGAAGGATTATTGGGAGAAGTACGGATATGGCGATCAGTTTGGTCGTGAAATGGAAGAAGGACGTGATTTCGAGTTCCGAGATGGTGGTATGTTTTTCATACGTACTTGGGACTGGTATGATGAATATATCAAAGATTGGTCTCCACAGCAGAATCATAGCCTTTCTATCAATGGTGGTAATGGAAAAACCAACTATAATGTCGCTTTGGGCTATTTTTCTCAAGATGGTATGATGAAAATAAACTCAGACGATTACAAGCGTTACAATGCGAACGTTTCATTGAATTCCGAACTGAACAAATATGTGTCTGTACGTACCGGGTTGATGTTTACCCGCTCTGATTATGACAAACCGTTTAATTATGCCAGCGATCTCTATGACCAGATGTATTATTTGTATCGTTGGCAACCGATGATGCCATATGGTACTTACGAAGGAAAAGAATTCCGTAGCGCCTTAACTGATTTGAAAACGGCTCCTACTATCACGAAAGAACGTGAATATCTCCGTTTGACCGGTGGGGTTACAGTGAAACCTATTAAAGATTTGACCATTGATGTGGATTTGTCTTATAGCTCGGTCGAAACTCGATTGAAAAAGTATGGAACACCTAGTTTAACAAGTGGATATAATATCTTCTCTGCACAATCCTCTCTTGATGCTTTGCGTGGTTCATATGGTAATTATAACTCAATCGGTACTTACGATTATGTTCGGCAAGAAACCGGACGTACTGAAAATTTAACGGCTAACTTTATCGCCACGTATTCCAAGCGTTGGGAGGATCATGATTTCAAGGTGATGGGTGGATCTAACTTAGAGAAAAGCGAATATAAATATTACTGGGCTCAACGCAAGGGGCTGCTTGATCCTAGAAAGCCGGAATTGAATATGGCTACGGGTGAACAGACAACAAGTTCAGAACACACATGGTGGTCTGTTGCCGGTTTCTTCGGTCGTATCAACTATTCATTTAAAGACCGCTATATGTTGGAATTTAATGGGCGTTATGACGGTTCTTCCCGTTTTCCTTCCGGACAACGTTTTGGCTTCTTCCCCTCTATGTCTGCCGGTTATCGTATTTCTGAAGAAGCATTCATGGAGTCCTTGAAGCCTTATTTAAGCACGCTGAAGTTACGTGGCTCTTGGGGTATGATTGGTAATCAAGATGTAGGCACTGATCGTTATATCTCTACTTTGTCAACCGCTACTGATAGTTGGATTATCGATGGAAAAAAGGTTTCATCTACAGGGAAACCGACTATAGTGTCTTCTGAACTAACTTGGGAAAAGGTTACTACAATTGATTTGGGTTTAGACGCTCGTTTCTTCAATGATGCGTTGGGAGTAACATTCGACTGGTATAACCGTAAGACCAGTGACATCTTGACTACAGCTAACTTACCGCAAACGTTAGGTGCTGTCGCTCCGTTTGAAAATATGGGTGCTATCCAAACTAAAGGATGGGAAATAGCTGTTGACTATCGCCATACGTTTAAGAATGGTTTGCATTTTGGTGTGACTGCTTCTATTGCTGATGACAAAACTGAAGTTACCAAATGGACACACAATACCAAATTACCCTCCTATGGTGCTACCGGTTGGTGGAGTACTGATGCTTATAAAGAAGGTATGATCTTAGGTGATATATGGGGATTGCAGTTCGATCGTTTCTTAACCGAGGCGGACTTTAATGCAGACGGTTCTATGAAAGAAGGTTTGCCGGATCAAACACAGGTATTCCCTGCTGGTTATGAGTTTGCACCCGGTGACGTGCTTTACAAAGATATTGATGGAGATGGTAAGATTAAGAGACAGTCAAACATAGATGAAAAAGGTGATTTAAGTGTGATTGGTAATGCCTTGCCGCGTATGCAATTTGGTTTGAATCTGGATGCTTCTTATAAGGGATTTGATTTTAGTGCATTCTTCCAAGGAGTAGCAAATAGAAAATTGTGGGCTGCGGGTAATCAGGTTTTGCCGGGATTCACTACTGGTGAACCATTCTATAAGGGTGCAGAA
>OHGT01000956.1_pt1 | contig 14917 bp, 11 predicted proteins | sample 1567861 | NCBI WGS metagenome assembly OHGT01 (sample SAMEA3879533, study PRJEB24766) | human gut metagenome | biome: human-associated habitat; feature: feces | place: USA | collected 1985/1987 | reverse complement strand
GCATTTGTATTTACAATATTGCCAAGCAATATTTCCGTGCCGACAGAAATAATTTCTGCTGTCATTACATCTTGCCCCCTGTAATTACCTTTTTATTTTTAACGATATAATCAACAAGTGAAACAACCGTTAAAATTGTTGAGGCATAAATTAAAATCTGTTCAATCACATAAACAGCTGTTCCTCCAAAATCAGGAATCATGAAAATAATTGTGACCATCGTAACGGCTGTTTTTATCTTTCCCCACCAGCTTGCAGCAATCACAATACCGGATTCTGCGGCAACAAGTCTGAAACCGCTGATGATAAACTCTCTTGAAATAATAATGAGCACAACCCATGATGCAATGCGATTCATTTCTACAAAACAAATCAGTGCCGCCGCAACTAAAAGCTTATCTGCAAGAGGGTCCATAAATTTTCCGAAATTTGTCACAAGATTGTATTTTCTTGCAATTTTACCGTCTGCCGTGTCGGTTATGCTGGCAACGGCAAAGATTACAGCCGCCCACAGATAGCTGTAGGGAACAATATCGCCTGCGAGCATAAAGAACGCAAAGAACGGAACAAGTATCACCCGAAGCAGTGTGAGCTTATTAGCTATATTCATACCTCTGTCCTTTCAGCTTTATACCCGCTCGCCGAGCAGATTGTTTTCCAGAACATCGGTGATCTTGACATTTACAAAGTCGCCTATCGTAAGCGAGCTTTTATCTTTTGCCGATGTGAAGTATATCATTCCGTCAATTTCGGGAGCAAAGTGCATACTTCTGCCGAAATACATATCGGAGTAGCGGTCAAAGCCCTCACAGACTACCTCGTAGGTGTTGCCTACCATACCTGCGTAATATTCACCCATGCGTATTTCCTGCTCGCTCGTGATTATATCCGCTCTGCGCTGTCTTTCGCCCTCGTCTACCTGGTCGGGCATTTCGGCGGCGGGAGTATCTTCTTCCGCAGAATAGGCAAAGCAGCCAAGACGCTCAAACTTTATATCGTTTACAAATTCGGCAAGTTCGCTGAACTGCTCCTCCGTTTCACCTGGGAAGCCCGTGATAAGCGTTGTTCTCAGCACCACACCGGGAATTTCACGGCGGAGCTTTGCAAACAGCTCACGCAGACTCTGCTCGTCGCCGCCACGGTACATATTGCGGAGAATTTCCTTGTTGCAGTGCTGTATCGGAATATCAATATAATTCAGCACCTTGTCCTCTGTCTTTATTGTTTCGATAAGCTCGTCCGTCATTCTTTCGGGATAGCAGTAAAGCAGTCTTATCCACTTTATGCCGTCTATCTTACATAACTGCTTAAGCAGCTCGGGCAGAGCATATTTCTTATAAAGGTCAATGCCGTATGCCGTAACGTCCTGTGCTACTATAACAAGCTCCTTTACGCCGTTTTCGGCAAATTTCTTTGCTTCCTCTATTATGTTCTCCATCTTTCTGGAACGCATTTTACCTCTTATAAGCGGTATTGCGCAGTAAGAACATTTGTTTGAACAGCCGTCCGCAATTCTCAGATACGCATAGTGGGGCAGAGTAGACTGCAGCTTGTCGCCCTCCATATTGTGACACAGCTTGTCGCCGAAGGTAACGACTCTCCTGTCCAGCATTACAGAGTTTATGATTTCAACTATATCATCGTTCTTTGCAATACCTACCACTGCGTCTATTTCGGGGAATTCTTCGTCCATCTGCTTCTGATAACGCTCGGCAAGACAGCCCGTTACGATTATCTTTTTGTTGATACCGTCATTTTTGCGGCTTATTGCCTCCATTATCTCCTCGATGGCTTCTTCCTTTGCGCTTTGTATAAAGCCGCAGGTGTTGATAATAACAACATCCGCAAGACCTGCCTCGTTTACTATCTTGAAGCCTGCTTTCGCTATCTTTGCAAGCATAAGCTCAGCGTCGCACTGGTTTTTCGGACATCCGAGAGATACCATTCCGACCTTTATCGTTTCTGCCATTATTTTTCCTTACCTTTCCGTTTTCCTTATATTGCGAATATTACGGTCTATTCGTCATATTCCTCATTTTCGTCATATTCGTCATAATCTCCGTCTTTTATGCGGGATAATGCGAGCTTTATATCATCATACGCAAAGCCTCTGCGAGCAAGCGCCGCAGTAACACGCTGTACGCTTTTATAGTCCGAAAAATCCAGCTTGCTTGCGTATTTTTTATCTACAAGATGTATGATCTCGTCGATAAAATCCTCCGTGTCGTATTCTTCCTCTTGTTGCGATATAAGGCTGTCGGGTAAGCCCTTTCTCCGCAGTTCAAAGCGGATTTTGGACTTACCCCAACCCTTGTTTATATATGCCCTGTACAGCTTTTCCGTATACTTTTCCTCGTTTATGAGGTCATGCTCGCACATAAGCCCGACTACCATCTCGCACAGATCGGGAGGATAGTTTTTTATCAGCTTGTCATAAAGCTCTTTTTTGGAGTGGTCACGCTGAGCGAGTATGTACAGCGCTCTGCGTTTTGCCCTTATTCTTTCGTCATCCGTATATGACATCAGCCGAGATCCTCAGGCGAAAACTCCTCGAAGTCGCTGTCTGCCTCCACAACAACGCTCTTCTTTGCCGCACCCTTTTTCTTGGGAGCGTCTGCTTTTGCGGCCTCATCGCCGATTTCCTTAAGCTCGTTTTCTGCCGCCGATTCGGATGTATCGTCATTGTCCGTGCCTTCTCCGTCCTCGCTTGCCGACATATCGAGCTTTGACATATTCTCTTTTATCTTGCCCTCGATTTCAAGGCGCAGATCGTCATTTTCCTTAAGGAACTTCTTGGTCTTTTCCTTGCCCTGTCCGAGTCTCTCTCCGTTATAGCTGTACCATGCGCCGCTTTTCTTTATAAATCCAAGCTCCTCGCCCATAGTTATGATCTCGCCGAGCCTTGATATACCCTCGCCGAATATCATATCGAACTGCGTTTCCTTGAACGGAGGTGCGACCTTGTTCTTTACGACCTTGCATTTAGTAGTATAACCTATAATCTCGCCACCGTCAACTATCTTTTCGCCCTTGCGGACCTCTATACGCACACTCGCATAGAACTTGAGCGCACGGCCGCCCGGAGTAGTTTCGGGATTACCGTACATAACGCCTATCTTTTCACGCACCTGGTTTATGAAGATAGCGACAGTATTCGACTTTGATATAACGCTTGTCAGCTTTCTCATAGCCGCCGACATAAGTCTTGCCTGAACGCCCACAAAGCTGTCGCCTATCTCGCCGTCGATTTCTGCCTTTGTGACCATAGCGGCAACCGAGTCAAGTACGACAATATCAATAGCACCTGAGCGTGCAAGCGTTTCCATAATTTCAAGCGCCTGCTCGCCCGTATCGGGCTGAGAAACGATAAGGTGGTCAATATCAACGCCGAGCGACTTTGCATAAACGGGGTCGAGTGCGTGCTCAACGTCTATGAATGCCGCCATACCGCCGAGCTTCTGCGTTTCTGCGATAGCGTGGAGCGTAACCGTTGTCTTACCGCCTGATTCCGGACCGTATATCTCAATAATTCTGCCCTTCGGCAGACCGCCTATACCGAGCGCATAGTCAAGACCTATAGAGCCTGTCGGCACGCTTTCAACATCCAGCTTTTTATTTCCCTCTCCGCCGAGGAACATTACAGCACCCTGACCGTAGTTCTTGATTATCTGCTCCATAGCGGTATCAAGAGCCTTTTTCTTCTCCTCCGGAGTGGTAGGATGATTTACGGTAGGTGTCGCCTTTTTTGTGTTTGCCTTTGCCATATTATTTTACCCGTCCTTTCTGTGTTCGGTTTTATCCTGTGACTATATTCTATCATCAAACGTGTACAATAAAACGTACAATAATTATTTTTACCGCTTTATAGAGCGGACTATTCTGTCGTGTACGCTGTAATCCCTGATAATTTCCGGAACGAATCCCGCACCTTCGAATATCCTGCTTACAGCCTGTCCCTGTTCTTCTCCGATTTCAACCGCAAAAAGTCCTCCGCTTCTGAGCTTTCCTGCCCACATCGGTATCAGCCTGCGATAAAAATCCAGACCGTCCTCACCGCCGAAAAGCGCAAGCTCAGGCTCGAATCTTACCTCCTTCTGCAAGGCTTTCATATCCGCAGAGGAGATATACGGCGGATTTGACAGCACAGCGTAAAGCGAATCATCTTCGAACCGTCCGAGTATACATTTATCGAAAATATCCCCGTTTATTGCAGTGACCGACCTTTCGGCTTTGTTCTGCTCTATATTTTTCAGAAAATATCCGTATGCCTTGTCGGAGATTTCGATTCCCACAGCTTTTACATTCGCCTCAAGCGCAACAGTGACAGCGATACATCCGCTCCCCGAGCATAAGTCCACCGCCGTACCGCCCGTGTTTTTAAGATGTCCGATTGCTATATCGCACAGAAGCTCCGTTTCGGGACGGGGGATAAGCACTCCCTCCCCGACAAAATATTTTCTGCCGTAAAATTCCCAGTTTCCTAAAATATATTGCAGCGGCTCGCCCGTTTTACGTCTTTTCGCCTTATCCTCGCACTCGGCAAGCTGTGCCTCGGATATTTCCTCAAACGGCATTTTACCGCCGCTGATTTCGCTTACTATCTGCCTTGCCTCAAAATACGCATCGTCGGTAACGCTTTCAAGCATATCGCTTATAAGCCGTACCGCCTGCCTTATTACCACTTTGCGTCCTCCGCATTTTCGGGTAGAACAGGCTTCATTGACGCAATAGCCACCTCTATCATCTCATCGGCAGGCTCCTTTGTGGTAAGACGCTGTATAGCAAGTCCCGGAGCGGAAATTATCTTTGTCAGCACATTGTCATACTTTCCTGCGATACGGATAAGTTCGTATGAGATACCTACGACTATCGGCAGGAAAATTATCTTACAGCATACTCTCAGCATATCGCCGATAAGCTTTGATACGCCGAACGCTTCAATGAACATCTCGCTGTTTATCGGGAGCAGGGTATATACCAGTATGCTTATCGCAAGCGTCAGGAATATAAAGCTTGTACCGCATCTGGGGTGGAAACGCTTGTACTTTCTGACGTTTTCCACAGTCAGTTCCTCGCCGTGTTCATAGCAGAATATCGTCTTATGCTCCGCACCGTGATACTGATACAGCCTTTTCATCGTTTTCATAAGAGAGGTCAGCCACAGATAGCCGATAAAAAGCGCTATCTTTATAATACCCTCCGTCAGTGAGCGGAATGCGGATATATCCGTATCGCCGAACAGCGTCTGTATCCCTGTGAATATAAGCGTAGGCAGTATCGCAAACAGTGCGATTGCAAGCCCTACGCCGAGAATACCCGATATGACCGCAACCGCCGTTGTCAGAGCGGCACTATCGCCGTCTTTCTTTTCGCCCTTTTTATCTTCCGGCTTTTCTTCACTTACGTTATCTGCCGGTTTGTCCTGCTCTTTTTCTTTTTTCTTCTTATCCTTTTCGTCCTCTTCTTCATCGAACATTCCGCTGACTTCGCCCGACTTGTTAAGGTACTTGTAACCGTCCCCCAGCTGTGAAACGAAATTTATACAGCCTCTGATAAACGGCGCTTTGTTATACCACTTCGGAGTTTTCCTGTCCCACACCTCCGTGTATATCTCCCTGTCGGGCTGACGTACAGCCATACAGCCTTTTTTCGGGCCCAGCATCATAACGCCCTCTATGAGTGCCTGACCGCCGACCTTCGTTTTTATAACTTCTTTCTTCTGTTCGCTCATGTTAAACCTTTCTTAGGCAGCACCGCACAATTAACGGCTATCGCCTTTGCCGCACGCTAAGCTTGCATATTTTCCGCCATCTTGCACAAATTTTGCTTGACAGGCGTCAGCCTGCCTGCACTCAATTTATACAATCTGACGAAAAATCTGACCAAGCAATCGCGCGGCAATAATTATGCGGTATTGCCATAAAAACAAATCTCCGTAAAAGAAAGGAATCAAAGGATATGGCAGAATTCAAGTATGAAATAACACAGGAGCTTGGCGTTATCAGCGAGGGCAAGTACAACATTGAGCTTAATATGGTAAGCTGGAACGACAGAGAGCCTAAGTACGACATTCGTTCATGGGCGCCCGACCACAGCAGAATGGGTAAGGGCATTTCGCTTACAGAAGAAGAAATGGAGCGTCTGGTCGAGCTGTGGAACACAAGAAACGAAGAGGACAGCTTTGAAGAATAATATCAGAGAAGAATAATTACTGAAAGGGAAACAAAAATGGAAAAGTTACTCGGAATGACACCCCCTATGGGTTGGAACAGCTGGAACACGTTCACCTGGGAAATAAACGAAGAGCTTATAAAGCAGGCGGCTGACGCATTCATCGAAAACGGTCTTAAGGACGCAGGCTATGAATATGTTGTTATAGACGACTGCTGGAGCGAAAAGCAGAGAAACGAAAAGGGCGAGCTTGTGCCTGATCATTGGAAGTTTCCGAACGGCATCAAGCCCGTTGCGGACTACGTTCACTCAAAGGGCCTTAAGTTCGGCATCTATTCGTGTGCCGGCACGCATACCTGTGCAGGTCACCCCGGTAGCTTCGAGCACGAATTTCAGGACGCAGAAACGTTCGCAGAGTGGGGCGTTGACTACCTGAAATATGACTATTGCTATAAGCCTGTGCATATACCCGGCGAGATACTCTACAAGCGTATGTCTACTGCCCTCAGAAACTGCGGCAGACCGATAATGTTCTCCGCTTGCAACTGGGGTAATGACGATATATACAAGTGGATAAGAGAGAGCGGAGCTCATCTTTTCCGTTCGACAGGCGATATACAGGATAACTGGGAGTCGATTAAGCGCCTTGCGCTGTCGCAGATGGGCAACGAGTGTTACGGCGGCTGCTTCTGTCACAATGATATAGATATGCTCGTAGTCGGTATGCACGGCGGCTCGAACAACCAGTACATAAACGGCGAGAGCGATGATCAGTTCGGCAATAAGGAAGGCAAGGGTCTTGGCGGCTGTACAGATACAGAGTACAAGACGCATTTCTCACTGTGGGCAATGATGAATTCACCGCTTATGATGGGCTGTGATATCCGTCATATGACCGACAGGACAAAGGAGATACTGACCAATAAGGAAGTTATCGCAATAAACCAGGACATTGAGTGCAGAGGACCCTACCGCATAAGCCAGTGGAACAACCCCGAAAACGTATTCTCACTTGTAAAGCCGCTCGCCAACGGCGACTACGCTATAGGTATGTATAACTTCAGCGATGTTCCTGCGGAAATGTCGTTACAGTTCTGGGATATAGGTCTCAGCACGGCGGCAGGCAGAGGACTTGAAATGCACGATTGCTGGTCGCACGAGGATATAGGCAGATTCTCCGAGAGATATGTAACTACCTTACAGCCTCACGATTGTGCGGTATATACTGCAAAGGTAGTAAAGCTGTAATGGCAAACTACAAGACCTGCAAGAAGTGCGGCGCTTTGCTTGGCGGCGATGATATAGCGATTTACAGAAAGCTGGTCACACGCAATGCCGATGAGTTTTTCTGCATAGATTGCCTTGCGGAGTATTACAACACCACCCGTGAGGTAATAGAGGAACGCATAGCGTATTACAGGAAAAGCGGAGAATGTACGCTTTTCAGATAATTCGGAATAAAGAAACAACGGAGCATATCTGCCTGATATGCTCCGTTTGCTGTTATTGGACTATTAGTTTGCGTTTGTCACAGCGGCAAGTCTTGTGTAGTTGCTGTAGATGACCGTGTCGCCTAAGGTCTTGTATGCTCTTATGCGGAAGGTATAGGTTGTACCTGCCTTAAGGTCGCCCGCTATAAAGCCTACAGTGTTATTTGTGTAGGTTCTTAACACTTCCGTCCATTTGCCGCCCTTGTACTGTTCGACGATATATCCTTCTGCGGAGTTGTTCTTTGCCCAGCCTATTATAAGCTCGGATGATGTCGCTGAGATTTTTCTGAATGAGGTAACGTTTGAAACACCTGAGCTTTCCACTGTTTTAGCGGCAAGTCTTACATAGTCGCTGTACTGTACAGATCCGCCCGATGTCTTGTACGCTCTTATACGGAAGGTATATGTCGAGGAAGCGTTAAGTCCTGTAGCCGTACAACTTGCGGAGTTGCCGTTATATATCTCGTTCCACTTGCCACCCTTGTATATTTCAACCGAGTAGCCGTCAGCCTTGCTGTTCTTGTCCCACGCAAGAGTGAGCGAGGAATCGGTTGCGTTTGTGCTTGTGAAGCCTGTGACATTATCAACCGTAGTATCATCTGTTACCGAAGAATTGATAACGGTGAGAGTAAATGTGTCTGTAGTGCTGTCGCTGAAATGATATACTATTTCGTGTTTGCCGTTGGAGAGGGCTTGCATGAACGGCGTGTTGAGTGCCACCTGACTTCCGTTCCACGAGTAGTCTGTACTGCTGTCAAGTGTTTTGCCGCCGCAGGTTATCTTTGATATAGCCTGACCGTTCAGCACGAGCTTTGTAAGTACAGTTGCAGGAACAGAGCCGTCAAATGTGCCTGTCTTGTTGATAAGGTGTGCGCCCTCGGCTTCCTGCTTTTCGCCGTAGAAGTATACATCATCGATTATGTAAGCGCCTGTGTCGGTGTTACCGCCATTGCCTGCATAGAATGCGACCTGTACAATACCCGTTGTGTCAAGTGTAGCGGAGTCTGACTGCCAGCTTGGAGCGATAAATTCCTCGAAAGGTATCTCAAATGTTTTTTCGCCGGAGAAGTTGACAGTTATTTCTTTTTCAAAATAGTTGTTGTTCTTATCCCTGAGCTGAATAGTAAAGCTGTTACCGCTGTTGTCGCCGGTAAGGTTTATGCTGACACCCTTGTACTGTGCAACGTTACGCTGTGACAGCGTGCGGTTTACACCGCAGTATCCGTTGGGCGAGCCTACATTGTACTCAAATTTCATCGCTTTGCCGTTTGCGTTGTCAACAAGCGAAACCGTTACGTCGTTTCCGCTTGTATTCGGCGTGTATGCACTGCTTAGCTGAGAATCGTCTGTGTAGCTTTCAAAAGTATCTATATCCTCAAGTGCCGATGTATCTGTTACGGTAAGCAGGAATTCACAATCCGCACCCTCATAGAAGTCGAACACGAGCGTTACGTTGCCCTCGCTGAGAGATTTTATAAAGCTGTCTGAGAATGTGACTAAGCCGCCGTTATCGGTATAATCCGTACCTGCCGTGAGATATTTGCCGTTTACCGTTATACCTCTGAATTCGCTTGTTTTCTTGTCATAGCCTACATTCACCTTCTTGTAGTGACGCAGGTTCTTGTCAACAGTAGCGATATATTTATCAAGCGTCGGTGCGGGAATCGTTACATCGGTTACGTTTACTGTGAACTTCGGGCTGCTGCCTGCTGTACAGTCAAGCGTGAACACATGACTTTTAAGCTCGAGTGTTTTAAGATAGCTTGCCTTTATAGTTACGGAGTTATTGTTTATCGTGAAGTCCTTACCTTCTGTAAGCGCATTTCCGTCAAGGGTTATACCGCTTATTGCACCCTCTTTCATAGTTGCTGTTACCGTAAGGTCGGTATTGTCAGCTCTGTCGAAGCTCAGCTTGTCGCTTGCTATCGTGTTGACGTTATTCTTTGCCGTCATATTTGCGGCGTGCTTCATGATAAGCTGTCTTGTGCTTTCGGTCTCTGTTCCCTCCGGACCGTAAACGGTATACTGGTCATAGTCGGGATAAAGTGCGCCGTCAATGTATGAGGCTATCATCCAGTAGTTTGTGCCTGCATATTCGACTGTATCGTAGACGTTACCCTCAAGCACCTCAAACCACTGCTTATACTCGCTGTCACGGATTGTTCTATCTGTAAGACCGAACTCTTCGAGTATAACGGGCTTGCCAAGTTCCGCACAGGTTTCGCCGTGTATCTTAAACCAGAGCAGATCGTCCTGTCCTGTGCCTGTGTGCTTCATTCCCCACTGATCGAGATAAAGATGAGGAGTGCCGAAGTCGAGCGTGTCGATTGTCATCAGTTTTTCAAAGTCAACGCCCTCTGCACCGTAAAAGGCATAATTGGATGTAGTATATTCGTCGTAATATCCGTAAGGTTTATTGTAAAAGCCCTCGTCGCCGAGCGATACCATGTGATTCGGATCGATGCTCTTTACATATTCGCTCATTTCCTTTGCCCAGTTATAAAGTATATTGTCCTTACACTGAGCGTCGGTATTGCATCTCGGCTCGTTTGAAAGCTCCCACGCAAATACGGAAGGCTCATCCTTCAGCTTTCTGTTTGTATATGGGTTCGTATGGTTCAGCAGACCGTTGACATAATCCTTATACCAGCCCTTGAGCGTTTCGTTTGTGTAGAAGTCGTCTTTTTTAAGTCCGGTTATGCCAAGCTCCTCTGCCCACTTGACGTATTGACCCATACCGCCGAAAGCGTCCCAGTAGTTAGTAAAGGTGATAAGCAGCTTTATACCGTGCTTTTCGGCCTGATATAATGCGTAGTCGAGCTTCTTTATGCCGTCTTCACCGAAGTTTGTTACCGGCTTACCCAGAGCCTTGTCGAAATACTGAAAATATATTCCGTCCTTTTCACCCGGGCCGTCATTGTTGTTTGTAAATACCGGCTTTCCTTCGCTGTCTGTCGTGCCTGTCTTGACACCTACATCAAGGTTGCCCCAGACTCTGATAACTTTCAGCCCCATCGCCTCTGCATCTTTGAATACGTTGTCTACCGCCTCCTGCGATTTGAACGTAAGGTAGTAGCAGTTTGTGCCTGCATAGTAGAACGGACTTCCGTCAAGCATGAACCTTGTTCCCTGCGCATACGCAAATCCGCTCGGAACACCCTCAGCCGCCGCACCCGTGCTTATGAAAAACACGGATACAGGTAAAGCTGTAAGCGTCATCGCCGTGGCAGTCTTTTCTTAAAACCTGTCATGATTTCACTCCTTCTGCTATTATTCTGATATAGCCTCTTGGTTTCTTAGCTTTGTCTTATAATATCATGTGACTTTATACAAAGTCAACGAATTCAGCTAAATTTACTTAACAAAGATGGCTTTTTCTGTGAATTGCACAACAGTTTAAATCGATATATGTGCATTTAGCACAGTTATATGTAATATTTTCACTGAGCGAGGCTGCTTTAAAGCTTAAATAACAGCTTTAACGGTCGTTTAGCCTGTTTTTTAGTTACTTAATGTAACGTTTCATGAAACTAACGAAATTTACATTTATAAGTTAAGTTAAAAAGAGGGGAACGGCTGTGTAACAGACAAAAAAAGAGCGGCGGTTCATAAAACCGTCGCTCGTAAAGCCGTGATATTATTTTGTTTTCTGCACCGTTCTTACATTATCACTGTATATTGTCGAACCGTTTACGGTAAGATATGCTCTTACACGGCAGGTATATGACGTACCTGCGTTAAGATTCGTTATCTGGCAGGAGGTGACTGTGTTTGAGGTGGTTTTTGTTACAAGATTCCATTTTCCACCCTTATAGATCTCTACGATATATCCTGTTGCACAGCTTTTTCTTGCCCACGAAAAACGGATTGATGAGGCTGTGCTGTTTGCCTGCTCCCCAAGCTTTGCAACGGGGTTAAGACCTGTTGTAGCGGTGCTTTTCAGATATTCGCTGAATACGGTTCTGCCGTTTTTCACCTTGTAGCTCTTTATGCGTACAGAATAGGTCGAGCCTTCCGCAAGACCTGTTATCTTACAGGAAAGCTTTGTGTTCGAGGTTGCACACAGCACCTGCTCCCATTTTCCGCCCCTGTAGATTTCTACTGTATATCCGTCGGCTGCAGTGTTCCTGCTCCAGCTGAGAGTTACCTGTGAAGCGGAATCCGCTTTATATGTAAGGCTTGTAACGTTGGGTATACGGGTGTCAGCTGAGAACGTAAGATAATCGCTGAAATATGTGGTTGCGGTTGTCTTTTTGAAGGACTTTATGCGCACTGAATATGTTGCATTTGCCGAAAGCCCTGTTGCTGTGCAGGTAAGGGTTGTGTTGCTTTTTGCGTTTAAAATCTGCGTCCACTTACCGCCCTTGTAAATCTCAACGATATAGCCTGTAGCGGCGGTATTCTTATTCCACGAGAATGTTATTGATGATGCTGTATTGCCGGAAGACTTGAAGCCTGTAACGTTTGCTATCTTTGTGTTCACGTCAGCTTCAAGGTATTCGCTGAATGAGTACGCACCGTTTGCAAGGCGGTAGCACTTGATACGGGCTTTATATGTTGAGCCTGCCGCAAGACCCGTTACCTTGCAGGAAAGAGCAGTGTTGTTCTTTGTGGTAAGGACTGTATTCCACTTTCCGCCCTTATAGATTTCAACGACATATCCCGTAGCCGAAGCAACCTTGTTCCACGAAAGTGTAACAGAAGAAACGGTTGATGACTTTGCCGTAAGACCTGAAACACACGCAATTCTTGTAGTTGCCGCAATATTCGTATAATCGCTGTAGACAACGGCACTGCCGGTTTTCTTATACGACTTCATGCGGAATGAATAGCGTGTTTCGGGAGCGAGTGAGGACGCTGTACATTGTAAGGTCGTGTTGCCTGTTGTCTTTAGAATCTGAGTCCATTTTCCGCCCTTGTACTGCTCGACAACATAGCCTGTCGCATCGGCATTCTTATCCCATTTGAGCGTTATTGTCCTGCTTGTTGCAGCGGGGGCTGTGAATGTGGTTACATTGGGAAGAACAGTGGTTGCAACGGCTCTGATATAGCCGCCGTACTGAACGGTAGAACCTGACACTTTACGCAGTCTTACACGGAATGTATAGGATGTACCGGGAGTAAGATTTGTGACGGTGAGAGCACAATTGGCACTGCTGTCGGTCTTGGAAATCCGTACCCATTTGCCGCCCTTGTACTGCTCGACCTCATAGCCGCTGCCATCGGTTGACATTGACCACTCGAGCGTTATGAATTTTGGGTTTTGACGGGTTACTTTGAGGTTCTTGACATAGCCGAGAACGAGAATGTCGGTGTAGTCGGACTTGTAGGAAGAGCCGCAAACCGAGCATTTATGCAGGGTGTAGCCCTTTGCGTCATAGGTCGCATCGACCACGGTATCAACGTATTTATGACCCAACGGATCAAGCTCTCTTGTAAGCACCTTGCCGCAGACCGTGCAGCTGCACCGTTGCTCACCGGGTTTAGTACAGTCGGGATTTTTGGTTGTTTTCCAGGCGGTATAAGTATGGTTTCCTGTGGGGGCAACATATATTACATCTGTCTTTTTATCGCACTTCGTACAGTGGCGTGACTGCGAGCCTTGCTCGGCACAGGTGGGCGCTTTGTCGAGCGTCCATGTCGATGAAAAGCTGTGTCCTGTGGCATAAGTGGTATCTTCGGTTCTGTGGGAATTGCAGAAGGCACAACGGTAAGTTATACTGCCGTCATTTGCACAGGCTTCCGACTTTATTGCATCGACCTTATAGTCGTGATAAAGATTCGACTTCGGAATGGTATAAGTTTTCGACGAACCTGTTGAAAAATTGACTTTCAGTTCACCGTCACTCTCACAGGTGGGCTTTTTGGTAAACGTTCTGCCGGTCAATGTGCCTGATGTATCAACAAGCAGGTTTTGAATTTTATCTTTGCCTGTAAGCTTCTGTGAAATTTCTCCATCGGGGCAAACCACAAGTATGATTTCAGCCCAGTCGAAAGCATCATAACTGAAAGAGGTCACAGAGGCGGGAATGTTGAGCGAGATCAGTTTTGTTGTCTGGAAGGCTCTGGATTCGACAGTGGTAAGTCCGTTACCCTCGATTATTACATTGCGTAAATTGTCGCAGGAGGCGAAAGCGGCATAACTTATCTTCTTGACGGTTGCAGGGATCGTAATATCAACTATATGGTTGTTTCCGCAGAATGCGTCGCCGCCGATAACTTCAACGAAGCTTGGGATTTTTGTCATTGACGAACCTGTGGCGGAAACAAGCGTTTTGCCGTCCTTAGAGTAAAGGTCGCCGTTTATAGCCTGAAAATACTTGTTGTTGCTGTCAACGGTGAATTTAAGGCAGTTGTTGCCTGAAAATACATCGTCGGCAATTTTATTAACCGAGCTTGAAATAGAAATGCTCTGTATGCGCTTTGTGTAAACGAAAGCGCCACGCTGGATCTCGGTAACGGTATTGGGTATGGTTACCTTTGAAACACCGATACAGCCTCTGGTGAACTCTTTTGCGATTACCTCTATCTTGTGACCGTCGATATATCCGGGGATATTCATAACGGTCTTGGTAGCCTTGTCATAGCCTTTTACCTCATCGTCAAACTGTATCCACGAATAAACAGCGTATTTGTTTTTTGAGATCTCTTTATAAAGGAAGCGTGAATTCAACTTCTGTGAAATGAAAGTTTTCTGTCCGAGTACATCGCCGCCTATGTAAAGCAGATAAACCGAGCCGTCACCGAGCCTTACCGCAGTGGTCGCCATAGATGTGGCTGTTTTCATAGGTATCTCTTCATTTTCACTGTACGCATATCTTGTTTTTGCGGTCAGACCGACCTCGCCCAGCATATAAACGGCAAGTTTTGCACTGGCAGAAGGATTGCCCGAACCGTTCAGCACCATAAGATACGGATCGGAATTGCTCTTGTCGTAAGTGAACGACGCCACATACGCCGCAACCTTATCCATCTTGGAAACGTCCGCAATGCCGTTGGGTATGTTCTTGGCGATATAGTCGGCGATTATCTGCTGTGCCTGCTCACGCTGTGCTTTTGTTGCAGAATCAAAAACGACCTCAATATCTTCCGTTACCACGTCGGATACCTCGGGAACATAGCTGTTTGCCGATACAGCAACAGCCGAGAGCGATACAATAACCGCAACAGACGCTATCACCGCCGGTATTTTCTTGAAAATATTCATTTCTTCTTATCTCCTGATTTTCCTTATTTTATAACGTCAAACGTTATTT
>OHGT01000955.1_pt1 | contig 14920 bp, 9 predicted proteins | sample 1567861 | NCBI WGS metagenome assembly OHGT01 (sample SAMEA3879533, study PRJEB24766) | human gut metagenome | biome: human-associated habitat; feature: feces | place: USA | collected 1985/1987 | reverse complement strand
ATTGCTTGCTTCATAGTAAGAAGCAGATGGTAATCACTGAGCGTTATCATGCCTTCATAAAAATATGAAATATAGTCGTAATAGTCTTCGTCAATATATCCTTGTCTGAGAAATACATTCAACATCGGAGCCAACTTGATACCTGTAAAATCAGTACATTGCCCCATATCGTATGACGTGAGTAATTCATGCAGTCGCAACGATTTGATTTTTCGTTCTTCATCGTCGATATGCTTACGTTCGCATTGGATTTCTTGCGGCAATTCTTCAATGGCCCTTTTTCGGTTCCAATAGATTCGATCTAATTTTAACCCTGTGTGACCAATATTGAAATTGGCAGGTTGTGTGCCATACAGAATATGATGATATTGGTAATCGATCTGATCTTCGGATATCATCTGCTCGAATAATTCTTCATCTTTTATAACCTCTTTTAAAGACTGATATTTTTGTTCTATTTTTATCGTTTGAGGTTTTTGCGGCATTTCAGCTATGATTTGATAAGCACATATTTCCCGCAAGTCGTTCTTTGCAATATGAGCGGAGTGATAGTACTCTTTGATTTTTTGCTCCAACTGTTTTTTCTGCTCGTCGAGTTGCTGTAAGGCATAAACGATGAATTTAGGTTTCATCGCTATGCACTTATATACATCGCCTTCCCGATTGTGCAACTGCGCAAAATCTTTTGGGAAATAATTCTTGTAAACGATCATTCCCAGAAGTTTGGTCGGGTTCAATGTAATTTGCCCTGTAGCACATAATCGAGTTCTATACTGTTGGTATTCGTTGGCGATATTTTGAAGTAATCGCATATCATTAATGAAGAAAGCCATTTCTTCAAGGTCATCATCCGCAATATCTTCATATCCTCGAAGTCGAAGAGCTTCTTTTAGTTTGTCTTTCGAATTGGACGGATTGATAATTGGAATTACCGTCGTAATGTAATCGAAGAATTTAGCTCGCTGTTCGTCTTTGAATACATCGTCCTTAACCGCATAAATAAATACGATATGTCTTCCTATTTCTTTGGATTCGTTAATGAGTTGGTTTAGCTCTCTGAGTTTTAGATATATATCGGAAGTGTTGAAACGATCCAAATCCTCGATAATTACCACGTCATACTTCGTACGCTGGAAGAAATAGATGATCTCATCCAAGTGTTTATTAAAAATGGATGCTTCTTTGAGTTCAACTTCGCCATCCTTCAAATTGAATCTGCTCAACTGATACCCGCAAAATGCCGACAGTATTTTTCGAATACAGACCGATATTCCGAATAGCATATAAAGGACACTAAGAATATCAGCTACCGAATTAGCCACCGGCCCCATGTCGAGTATTCTGTACATTGTTTCTACACGTAACCACGAGGGTTCGAACGCAATCAGAAAGGCTATGAAAAATAGAAGAATACCTACTGTCCACCCAAACAATTTCCAGTTATCGAAATGAAAAATTCTTTTGATCCGTGAGTTAGGGACAGTTGCGTATTTTTCACGATAGATCAGTTGTTGCAGAATACTGTACTCAATGAGACGATTGAGTTGCTCGATGTCTTTTTTATCTTTCTTTTTCTCGTCGCGTTCCAAAAGATCATACGATTCAAGCGTTGCAAGTGAAATTTGTAAGTAGGTATGCTTTTTATAATCCTGTTGTAACGTATAAAGTACGGTACTTTTTCCAGAGCCGTAAGGCCCGGTCAAGGCTATATTGCGTATGAGGTTATCGGTGTCGAGTTTTTCTCCGATCTCTCTTACCGGTAGATATTGAGGTTCATTTTCATTGATGACCGTTGGCATTAACGTCTGTTGCTGCTCATTTGTCACCTCCGAAACTTGGGAGGCTACCCGTGTTGTCTTTCTTCTGATATAATCCCTGATACACATAATGACACATGTTCGCACTATATACAAAATTAAAGATTATTTCTCTGTTATTGAAATTCGGATATAGAATATAGTTATATTTCATTCGATATGGCCAAATCTTTTGGGGCTGAGATATAATTCACCTTCGCCTCCGGTTGCCTGCGGGGAAGCTCGGCACGCGCACGGCCGCTGCCGCGCCCTCGTCGGCTGCGGACGGGAAAATCATCCTCGGCGTCGGCACACCTCCGCCTTGCGGTATTTTCCCGTCGCTGCGCCGCCGTCGCGCACCGGTGTTCTTCCCGAGGCAACCGGTACGTTCGGGATAATACAGATCGTCTGCCCGACAGATTCGGAGGCGGTCGAGGTTGTTCCGCGACGCTTCGGTCTTCGCTTTTCATTTACGAATCTCTAAACCGATAACGAACGATGACACATGATCCGACGAAGGGCTGTTATACCCTCGACACGTTACGGGCATTGAATCCGCTTTACGACCACGAACACGGCCTGACACAGCAGGACGTCGAAGCGGTCAATGCCATGAAGAAATACATCGAATCGACACGCAGCGCCGACAGGCCGCATTGCGGCGATCGGGTGCGATACGTTTCCCGCCACGGCGACTATGCCGGCAGTGCATTGATCGCCTACGACAGAAACGATATGCTCACCGTCTGTATCTATCCTTACGATCCCTTCGCCTCGCGGACGAACGACGGCGTACAGTGCTGTAGCAGCGGAGGCCCCTTTACCCATGTCGCGGCTGCCGCATTCCGCTATGAGGGTCTCCGGCGGGGTTCTTTCAAAATCTGGGGTCACGACGGACCTTGCGGCAACGGGTCGATCCGCTTCGAAGCCGAAGTCGCGGGGTGGAGCTACCGCGAACCCGATCCGCTCTATGGCGACTTTACGACCGAGGCGTGGCGCAGGCTCTATGTCTATCGGATCGAACGTCCGTGCGGCAGCGATCTTTACCGCACGAACGGCCGGGAGATCGGCGACGAAGCAGCGTTCCAGACGTTCCTGCACGACTACAAAGCTACCGTATTTCCGGGACGTTTGCCCCGGCAGCTGGTCGTCTGGTGCTACCGCCCTGCGGAGAGACCTCTGTCGCAGGAGCAGTGGGATGCGCTCGACGCGCCGATCTCCAATTGCCATATCTACAACGTCCCGCAACCCGTGAAGATTCTCTACGACGATCTTCGGCACGAACGGATCGTCTGTTACGTTCCGCCCACACTCCATATCCATTAAATCCCTATAACATTATGAATGACGACACACTGATCGTTACCGAAACCGAGGGCGATACGTTCGACTTGCAGCTCTCGGAGTCTTCGACGCCCGAAACCTTTCGACGCCGGGCCGCTTCGCTGACGGGAAGCGGACTTTCCGAATCCGAAGCGCGGCATGTCGTTGCGACGACGCCCGTTCCGATGGAGCTTTTCTGCGACTCCGAGCGCGGAATCTTCGCTGTCGAAGCCGAACCGCTCGCCTACGGCCCGCTGTTCAATCCCTACACGGGAGAGGAAATCCCGAACGAGAACCTCCGAACGGAGGATGCGAAACTTTCCGACAGCCGAACCGCGACGGAAAGAGATAAGATGCTGGAACGATACGAGGCGATCGACCGAATACACCGCCGACGCCTCGTCGATCTGATGACAGGAATCGTTTCCGAAATGACGGGCCAAAGCCTCGATTCGGGCAACGAATATCCGGCATCGGACGAACGCCAGGATAAATGCTATGTCACAGCTTTCCAGATAAAACATGCTGTGTTGTATGCCTGCCTGTCGTACGACTACGGAGGGGATCGCTGCGTGCCGGTGCGGAACCTCGAAGTCGGACAGCTTTTCGATGTCTTGCGGATGATGCTGCAAGACCTCTGAATATCATTCCGCCCCGTTTCGCCCCGTAATCAGCGACGATTACGAGGCGCATTTGTTTTACCATAAAATTTACCGAGTATGAGCCACGAAATCATCAAAAACATCTTCGTCACCGCCGACCGGTGCGTGATCGTCTGCCATGCGCCCGGCAATATCCAACCGCAGATCTTTCATGAGGAGGAATACGGACCCCTGACCGAACTGCTGCGCAAGGAGGGTTACGAACGCCTGGAGGAGGAAATTCTCTATCTCTTTTTTCTGGGGGTCTGGCAGAACGACCTGCGGCACGGCCGTGCCGTCGCCCGCGCTATCGAGCAGGAGCGGATGGATGTTTACGAACTCTGGAAACGATGCGATCGGGACGTATCGTTCCGACGGGAGTTTATCAGACATTTGGCCACCTATCTCGAACCTTTGACGGTCGAATTGCCGAACCTATAAAACCTCGATACGACTATGCAAGTGAAATTATTGCGTCAGGCCGCAGGTCGGGATGACCGGATCGTCGCGGCTTATGAAGATGTGACCTTCCTGAACGAACACGTCGGATGGTATCCCATTATAAAAGACCGGTTCCGTAAGGCGAACGATATAATTGTCGTCGTACTGCGTGTCGGCGACGTTTGTTTCGAAGCCGGAAGTATGTTTCGCAGAGGAATGCTCCGCAAGGAATATATCGAAGCGCGGACTGCGGAAGCTCGCAACCTGCGAGCCGCCGTGCAACGCCGTATGGCGAGCCGCCAATGGATTCCGTCGTCTTACGTGGCAGCCTACGAAGCGCTGGGTTGGGATGCCCGGCCGTTGAAGGGGCATCGCGCCCGTATGCGCGAACTGTATGCTGCGGAAGACCGAAGACGGGAACAAGTGCGGATCGAACGGGAAAAACGACGACAGCGGCAAGAGGAAGCGCAGCTGAGAACGTCATTGAAACGGGCCGAGGCTGCTTTTCGGGAGGGAGGATTCGTCGAAACGGAGCTCTTTATTGCCTTGTGCGGCAAATATGGGATCAATATCCATCCCCGGACGCTCGGCATGCTGCAAAGACGGATTGCCGATTTATCCCGAACGCAGATCCATTGCAAAGGCGTGAGCCGAGGTTTCCGTACCCCGTCGTTGCGCGGATGCTGTGAATTGATCGATCGCTTGGCGGAAAAACTAAAATAGGATTTTCAAATATTCACCCTGTAATTTAACTCAATATGAAAATTATGTGTCAGGAGCACTACGACGAAGTAGTGCGTTATGCCGAACGAATCGGCGACGAAACATTGCAAGAACGGTTGAACGATCTGAAACGGTGGGAGCGGAATCCGAACTGTCCTTGTGAAATCGAACTGTATAAGGATTCCGCGCCTTATTCCTTTCTTTTCAAGCAGCGCTATGCCGACGGCAGTACAGGCATTGTCGGCGGACTGGTCTATCACGGTACACCCGATCGTTCGGGATGTTACTGCGAACCGAAAATCTGCGGCTGGGAAATTCATACGTGAAATGCGGATTCTGATTTGACAATGAATCTTGATTAATAAATGACGTATAAAAAACGAACCGATGAAACGAAATAAAAGTATTATAGACCGCTATTTCGACTATATGCGGGATAGCTGGTGCGAAGAAGAATGCCGCACGATCTTCGGCACACGGGCTGCGAGCGTGTGGAAAGTGTGGTGCCGAAGTATTGCACCTGACCTGTGCAGTGGAGCCCGACGATTCTATGTCGCTCTCGATAGGGGCAATCGGTGGTTGTTGATCGAGCACATTGCGTGTGCTGTTCGAGGACAAGACGAGGAATGCCCTGCTAAGGAGCCGAGTGTCCTTGTTTGCGAAAGATGCGGCTCGCGTGAGATACAGATGATGGCGTGGGTCGATCCTAATACGTTGGAGTATGTATCCTCGATAGACGCGGATGCTGACGATCAATGGTGCGACGCGTGTCAGGAGCACGTATGGTTTTGCTCGCTCGAAGAGTTCGGAGATAACCTCGATGCCTGGTGGTTGGCAGTGGACTTCCCGAAAATGGAACGGATTACGGGATTGTCTGCGGCGAATTATCCGGCGAATGACGGGGGACAAGCGTTCCTCGATGCCTGCAACACCTGGTGGAAAAACCTTGATTACGAACGAAAACAGGCTATCTGGATGGAGAACGACGAGAGTCGGGCGGAATGACACAGCAAAGACGCAATAGAACCGCGCCCCGAGATCGGCATAACGGGGCAAGGGTACCACGGTCCTTTTCCGCTCCCCGAAGAAGTGCAGCAGTTGGTTCCAAGTTTTGCCGAAGGGATAGTAATCTTATGGTCAAGATCGATTCTATCCGGCTTTTCCTTCGCCACTACACGCTTACAACCCTAATGATCGGTCAAAAAATAACGTAACTTCATTTGTATTGTCATTACATATCTAAGAACTCTCTCTATTATGTGAATTTTCTACATCATAATAAAGACGCAGAGCCGTGAATATATTCACGGCTCTGCGTCTTACGTCAATTTTCTGCTGGAACGAACTTATATCTACTTCTGGCTTTCGAATTTTTATATATATATTCTCCTTTTTTCCATTTAACCTTTTGTGTTTCTAACATTAATCTATTTTTCTTAATTATAAAGGTATCCCTCGCGGGTGGTGGTAGAATTAATTCTACAATGTCACTATATTGACTATCTATAGTCTGTTCCGTATATAATGTATTCCCTATTCGAGACCATTTACCTGTCCAATTAAGCCCACCTCCTACATCATACCATCTAAAAAGATGGTATGTTGAGTCCGGATTAATAGTAATGTAAGAACATTCATAAGGGCCTCTAAGACCTCTACATTTATAACTATATTTCCCGTATTTTAATATCGGAGAACAGGCATATAGCACGCAGCCAATCACTAACAATCCAAAAATCCTTTTCATCATTTCTTTTTTGGTAAATAGGTTTTGTTATTTATTCTAAATGCTTGATTGAACACATTCGCAGCTTGTTGATATGTATATTCGTTGGAAAATGGAGTGAATTCCTTTGTCGAATAGGCCGTTATACTTTGGCGAGGTAGAGCTTTATAGGAGTCTCTACCTTTCCAATCCGATACATAATGTCCAAACATCTTGCCTCGTTCATAAGCTGCTTTTTCATCCGTAAGATCATATAAAAAATTTCCCATTCCGCCATGAACCGGCCCTGCACTTAGTTCTCCTTTTTCAAATTGATATGCATGTTTCAATTCGTGAGCAAACAATCCCAAGGGGCTATCAGCAGGGATCAACACATCCATTGTTCCGGCTTCCTCGTTATACACAAAAGCTCCATTCCCATCGTTGCCGTTTGATATGGTAATCCCATATAGCTGGTCTGAATCACGTAAAGCCGCAATTTCTTTCGTTACCTGATCTAATCTCGCATTTCTTGCTTCTGCTTTTTTAATTTTACGGTCTGTTCTTTTACTGTTTTTGGCTGTCCGTCCGGCTTCATACCTTGCAATTTCCGCATTGTTTCTCCGTCTCATGTCGTCTATTTCCTTTTCCAACTCTTCGATCCATTCTTCGAGAGCGTCGGTTGTCTCCATCCCGTTGGGATCGATCAAGCGAATTGGATTGCTCAAGCAATAATTGTATTGGCCAATCGGATAGTATTTCTCGGACATCGGATCCTGCTGCAAGAACATTACCCCTTCGGAATCGTAGAACCGCGCACCGAAATCGGCATAATCGATCTCTTGGAATCGCAGATGTTGTTTTTCCTTACCGGAGAAGGTGTAGCGATTATCCGATGTCGGCATGTCGGGCTGTTCCCACGCCTTGCCGAAGGGATAGTAGTCCTTGCGATCAAGGTCTTCGCGGCCTGTCGGCGTCACCTTCGCCACGACACGTGTACTGCCCAGATGATCGGTCAGGAAATAATGTACCTCCGAACTTGTTCCGTCATTCGTTCCTATGATCCTACCGCCGCCGAACGAGGCGCTTTCGAATGTCCCGTTATTATATACCAAAGAACCTGCGTAACGTGTGGGTTCGTTGTCGTCGTATCCGCACACCTCGATCTTCGTACCGTCGGAAAGATAGGTATAGTACAATCCCATATCCCCTTCGGTATAAATCACCGTAGGCAAGTTAAGTAAATTATAGTAAATATAAAAGCCCGTCAAGGCATCCTTATGGATGTTGCCGTTGGCGTCGTATTCGTAGTCCGAGTTGCTTGTTTCGTCCTTAATGCGCTGACTACCAGAATATGAAAACCGATAGTTCTTCATGTCATCCGACGACAGACTCGATCTGTTCAGCGTAATAATATTGCTGTTTTTGTCATAGGTGATGCCATTTTCCACAAATTCGTCTGTAATATCTTCAGATTCATTGTAGGTCAATCGGGAATCGTTCAATCGGGACAGATCGTCGTAATGGAAAATGTAGGTATTGTTATCCGCATCATAATTTCCGTTCACGTTTTTGTGCTGCCACCACCATTCGGAGATATTGCCCGTATAATAAGCATCGCCACCGTAATAGGGCTCGGGATCGTAATAACGCAATTTCATCTCAAACAGTTCGCTGGACTTCTCTGAGAGCCACCCCTGCATGTTGTAATCCATTGTCTCATGAATGGCATGTGCTCCCGTACCATACATCTTTCCCGAAAGTTGTCCCAACTCGTCGTAGGTATAGGCGACCACGGCCTGCTCTCCGTCATTGAACTGTGCGGTCTCTTTGGTCATGCGGCTGCGCGAATCGTATTCGAAGGTACGGTCGAGCACGTCGATCGTTCCGCCGTGGGTATAACTTTCGCGTTGCGCCAACAGATTTCCGATCAGATCGTATCGGCTGGTCGTGCGGAGAATATTGCCTTCGAAGTCGCATTCCACACGCTGAATCTCACGCCCTTTATAGTCGTAGTAGTAGGCACGGTGATATTCTCCGCCGATTGAGGAATCCGTAATCGCAGTCAACTTTTCATAGGTCGGAAGTCCCGTCGTCGAAGTATCGAGCAGTGTTTCGGGTTCGATACCCGTCAGATCGCAGGTCATGTCGGAAATCTCTTCAAAAGCCAAAGTCGCAGGCATCGTCGTCGGATATCGGTCATAGACATGCTGTGTCAAGATCTGCGATGCGGACGAAGAATAAAGTTGCGGATAAGAATTCGTATCGAATGACATTTGCAATGCCTCGCGTGTCTGCGGTGTCTGTGCGGAATCGGTGACGAGTTTCTGTGCTGTCACACGCCCCATGCCATCGTAATGAAAGGTGAGCCATCGATTCTTCTCACGCATCAATCCGTCTTGTATCATCATCGGCCGATCGCCCCGGTTGTAGACGACATACATCGCCTCGCGTCCCGGGAAACGTTTTTCATAGACCCGTCCCCACTCGTCGTAGAAATAGACGTAACAGTTTTGCTTTGCGAAGTCGCTGTCAGGCGAGAAACTCGATCCGGCGGAGAGCAGATCGCTGCCTTTGGGTGTCATGACCCACGCAAGGCGTCCGCAGTCGTCATAGGCATAGTAGGTGATTATATTCTCGGTGGCACTTCCGTTGCGCAGCTGTCGGTTTTCATAGACCGTGCGACCCTCCTTATCCGCATAGGTTATGACGACGGCTCCGTCTTCGTTCGTAGAACGTGTGCCGGAGAGTTCATTGGCGGCATAGTAACCGTCTGCCGTCAGCGAACGATCATCGGGATCGACACGCAGGCGAAGAACCGTTGATACGGCATTACCCATATAAAAAGTCTGCATGGAACGGGTATCAGATTGGTATTCCGCACCGGGTTTATGTGTGCGTAATACCCGATTCAGTGCAGAAGGTTCGTATTCGGTACGAACACAAGCGTGAGGATCGGTCGCCAAGCCGTATCTGGTTTTATAAAACTCCTCTTGATTGGCCAATGCTGCATCGTCACTTTGCCCATTGTTGGCATCCAGCGTATAAGGGAGGTATTGTAACTCCTCGCGGTACAATCCGTCGTAGACGAATGGTTGTATAATATCTCCCTGTCCGTCGCCGTTAGCGCAAATTTGTACGTTTTGCAATGCATATCCCAATCCGTCGTAATAGCTTACATCATAAGAGATTTGTTCCTCTTCGGTGTCCCCGTGGTTGTCGCAGTTGAAGGTTCGTGTCAGAATCCAGTTACGATCGTCATTGAGCGAGAGCATATCGGAGTTGTAGCGGATGCCTTCCAATTCGGCAGAGTCGCTCAAACCGCCCTCGGAGTAGGTAGCAACAATGCGATAGTAACCCGATGTAGCAGGAGTCGAGAGACGTAACGAACCGCCGTTTCCTGTAAGACTTTGCAGGTAGCTGTTTTCCCTATAAAGCGTATACGTTACGAATGGTTGTGTATATTCAACTATCGCAATAATTTGAGAAGTCTCTTTGTCGTATTCGTATGATACGGGAACCGTCCGAACCGATCCTCCGAAATCTTGCGAAACAGTCGCGTTCCATCCCGAAGCGTTCATTATCCCCAACGTACTTTGGATAAATTCGTCTGTCAGATTCGGAGGACAAGCGATTTCGAAGTAGGCTTGTCGAAGTTGCGTATCGTACCCGTAAGACAATCGCATACGGGGATTCCAAGATGCGATCTTGCCCGTATTGTGATCCTGCACCACTCGATCGAGAAACGACAGATCGGCAAGACTGTTGATTGCCACTTTCATACCGTTCCATTTGGAATAGGAGTCGAAATAGACCCGCATGACATCGCCCTCCGCAGGAAATGCCAACGCTCGGGTATCGAAGGAGTAATGATTTCTATAAGCTTCGGGGTAACTGACATTGAATTGACTGTTGGAGAAACTGAACCCGAAATCACCCTCCGGAAATGCTGACGTGTAAAGATAATCTCCGCCCGTGTTGCTGAAGAACGTATCGAATATGTCTATATCGTTCTCTGAATAATATTGGTATACGTCGTATGACGTTCCGGCTGATAGACCATGCAGTTGGATTGAAATTTCTTCGCCCGGCAGCACCTCGAACTTCCGATTCGCGGGCAGATCAGCGCCAAGTCCCTCGAAGTGTTCTTGATCCTGCTTTAATTGCGTAATGATAAAATAAGCACTGTAACTGTAACCCATGTGGATGGAACGAGACATGTTATCTTTGTTTTCATCCAAATCGAACCACACTTCGAAAGTTCCGTCTGCCGGATTTTCGACAGAATTCACACGGATCCACGTAATACCGGCGGCCCGGAGCTGCGCATCGAGCGCGTCCCAAATATCACCTGGGCTGCCGAACTCTTCGCCGTTGTCGACTTGAAACATATAGCTGCGTGTATCCCACGGTAGGGAGATTGCCCCTGCATAAGGTGTACCCAGATCGGGATGCCAAATAAATTGTGCAAATACAGATTGCAGGCCGGTGAACAATAGCACCAGCAACAGATATATCTTTTTCATACTATACGTCTGTTTATTGATTGTCGGTTACAATATGATAATCATAGGATTTCAATACCTTGCCTTTGTCATCGCGGATAACTTTCAATTTCCCGCTATCGTCGTATTCATAGTAGACCGAATGTCCCGAAGGATCGGTGATGCTCGTTATACCTACCAATGGTTTATAAGTATAGGTCGTAACGATAAAATTTTCCTCCTCGTCATTTCGCAACTGAGCCTCGACATCCGCAGGCAATGCTTCGGAATAGGTAGTTCCGATACCATATCCGAGCAAAATATTGTAAGTCGAATTTTCGATCTTGGCGACGATATGTCGTCCATTGTATCCCCAAAAATAACAAGTCGTCTTACCGTTTTTATCGACTACCTGACGAGGGTTTCCGTGTGTATCGTAATGACTGTATATACAATCGGGGCGATATTCAATATTCGGAGGAGTTACTCCCACTGCTCCTTTCCAAACTTTCGAAGGAGTGTAATGATCCTCAGCATTACTTTGCTGTTCATAATCAATTTTCATTGCAGAAATCACATTTCCTTTATTGGTTTTAATAATCTCCGTAGGATAAGCCGGTACACGCTCCAAATAAGAATATATTTCACGAATTTCATCTCCCTTGCTGTCTGTTCGTATCACAGAATTTACTCTGCCCAAATCATTTACAGAGTAATTATCTTCATTGCGGTAGATTAGTTCAGCATCCTTATTATAGTTTTCTTCGGTTTTTTGTTGTAGAACAATGGAATTCGGATTGTAAATGTGATTTGCTGCCATACACATGAATACTGTATTCACACCTATTTCATCGTTATCGGATTCAGAGTAGACGTATTCTTCCCGTTTTACCGGATGATCCATATCTCCCGCATATTCGGTTTTCATACGCAACTTTCCTCCCCGTAATGTCGAAGTATGCAGCATACTCGTATTGAATTCTGCACTGGGATATAACGTAACTTCAACGGTCCATCCATCCGAAGCTCGCAAATTTTCGGCTTGTTCATAAATTTCTTTCGGGGTTCCGCCGTTGTTGTCGGCGTTGGCTGAATAGAATTCGTATTCGGTGATCGACAATGGTGAACTGTCCGTTGATTTCTTACGTACCTCTTCAATGACACGCAAATATTCGAAATAGGAATCTTTCGCAAATCCCACATTGTTAAGCGAAGAGACAATCTCTCGATTAAACGACGCCCCAGCGGCAATGATTGAATATTGCCAATAATAGCATGGAATATGAATCATTGCTCCGGAACTGCGATTCGCATTCTCTTTTTGGGTGTATTTGAAGATTCGATTCTGTGTCTGATTCCCGTCTTGCGAGAAGACATCGATCTGTTTAACACGCAACCCTCCGACTTTAATATTTTGTCCTAAGTAGAAGGCTTCGTTCTGTTCATAGCCGAAATTTGAATATCCTCCCGTAGGATAGTGGATCGTCTTCAGCATACCCATGCGAGTACATGTTTCGTTTGGATCACGCCACGTACGAAGTTTTTCAGCCAACTTCTTTAAATCTGCTGGAAAGGGAGGTTTAGAGTATGCATCCTGTCCATTGTAATATCCGTGTTGATCTACTTTAAAAGTATGATTGTTCGCGAATTCCGATGTTTCATCATAATAGTCCATTGTATATTGTCCTTCTCCGGATAAAGCGACCTTTTTTAGAAAATTAACATAACCACTTCCCTTGTCATTTAAAAAATATTCAAGAGCACAACTCTTTACCGGATTCCTGTCGCGATCATTAAAAACTTTTATCGATGTCAGGTTTCCCGAAGAATAGGCGAATTCTATACGAGCTTTATTTTCGACGACAATGCTGTCGAGAAGGTATTCATTAACAAAATTACTGACTGTATATACAGGTGTCGGATCATTATCCGGATTGCGGTCGGAAAGGTAATCGATTGTGACTACCGGCGTAATTGTTTCGTAAGTATTGTATTTGACCTTGTTATAAAAGAATCTGACATTGTTGCCGTTCGGTGCCTCGATACGGGTTAATTTCCATGTGTAATTCCTGTTCGGATTATCTCCACCGCCCAGAAGATCACTTACGGTTCGGCAAGATTCTATGTGCTCGAAATAGTATTTTGTCTTATCGCCAGTTGTGATGATGAATTTACTTGTTGACGAAGGTGCATAATTTTCCATTGAGAACTCTACATGAAATTCTCCTGCAGGTTGATTCGTATTAAAGACCTTAATCTGATGATTAGGTTGGAGAATAAACGAGCCGGAGTAATTCAGAACCTTGAAATTAAAAACATCCGGTTCTGTCTCGAATCCGAGACGATTATTGGTTTCATCTTTCCAATAAGGCATGTATTCCTGTCCCGCAGCACCAGTATAAACGATATTAAGTGAATCTGTCGGCGTTGTTTTAAAATAGCTTTGTGCGTATCCGTCTATTCTAACCGAATGACCGTAGATATATGATCCTTGATTGGGGAATGTATATTTATCCCACCAAGGAATCTCATTCATCTCTTGATCGGCTTTTTCCCGCCAATCATACATTTCCTGTATTGCATCATCAGGAATACCTCTGACCTCACGCGTAATTGCTCCTCCGAAGTTCAGATACCAACCTTGACCGACTAAACCACTGGGAGAACCAGGTTGAAAACCAGACGATGCATAATCAATCGAAATAGGGATTTCAAAATTATTGTCTTTATAAGTATAAATTGGGATACTTATTCCCAAAGTGCCAGTGTAATAATCAATATTCGCATTGCCATATTTAATCATGCTCCATACATCAGGAGATTGCGGCTTGAAATAACCGTCACTGAGTACGGCGTGCATGGCAATCGAGTTTGTACTGTTAGAATCTTGTGCATAGCTGGATTGTAAAAATAAAACTCCGAACCAAAGCCACCCAATACAAGTTCGAAATAAAAGAGAAGATCTTTTCATAATAAGGTTAGTGTTTGATAGTTTATGAAAATATGATCGTGGCGGTCTGAACCGCTCGGAATGCCGAGCATATGCCGATGTAACAAAGTTAAAGCACGTATTTCGACTCCGTTTGTCCAAACGGCATAATGTATATATTACACGTTGCTTGTTAAATTTCTGATTATCAATAGAAATCAAAAATATAATCTTATCAACGGCATTTCATTTCGGAAACAAAATCGCAATCTATTGATAATAAGCGTAATAGGGGTTAAATAATAAGTAAAGCGTATAAGTACTTAATGTATAATACAATAAATAAAAATCGACCGAAATAGCTCTTCGATCGATTTTCATAAGAATAATGAGATGTCACAATAGCGACTTATGCAAATGATTGTATAAGGCAGGAAAAAATAAAAATTCCAGCTAATAATTTGCCGGATTGTACAATAATTTCTATCTTTGAAATAGACGATAATTATTATCGGGTTTTCTCTGTCTGCTCACAACTCAAAGACCAATTTCATTAATAGCGGTAGACAGCGAGAGAATCGTGCTATGCACGGCTCTTCGCTTGCTGCTATATGGTTTGGTCACCGGAGTTGGGGCAAACAAAGAGTCCGTGCATACTTTTTCGAGACGACAAATTGTATGCACTATGATTTTCATATTGTGTGCCATAATTATGTTGCAGGCAGGTATTCTTTACCGTTTATGGCAGCAACGACGGCAAGCCGAACTCTTGGCACGAAACAGATTGCGTTATATCGAGGAGTGGCTGGATTTGTTGTACTTATATAACAATGATCCTGTTTCATTTCATACACGTTGCAAGGAGCTTGCATCTGTTA
>OHGT01000928.1_pt1 | contig 15370 bp, 13 predicted proteins | sample 1567861 | NCBI WGS metagenome assembly OHGT01 (sample SAMEA3879533, study PRJEB24766) | human gut metagenome | biome: human-associated habitat; feature: feces | place: USA | collected 1985/1987 | reverse complement strand
CCTTGAGTTTTTCTTTTGGTATCTTTTCTTTTGTCTCAAGACAAAAGAAAAGTACTTAATTTATAACCCATGCCCTATTATGCGGCACCGTCTTCTTCGGATCATAGTGCATTCCCGCCTGTGTCGGTATTTTAAGAACGTATGTACGTCCGCTTTTGTTTTGTAAAGAACTATCGCGCAGCCATGGGTTGGCATCCTTCAGTTGGGCGTAGGTAATACCTTTACTCTTGGCAAATTGTGCCAGATTGTCGATACTTGTTGTTACATTGACCTCTGTATGGGGAATGACAGGGTAAAGATGTTCCCGTTTCAGTAAAAAGCCATAGCGCTGCGGATTACTGATGATGGCTTTAGCGGCAAGCAGACGGAACATATAACGGGAAGTCTCTTCTACAAGCCAAAGGTCTACGGCTTGATCTACGAGCTGTTTTTTCAGTTCGGAGGAGATGCGGCCTTGTCCGCCATTGTAGGCAGCGGCTACGCAGAGCCAGTTACCATATCTTTGGTAGGCATCTTTCAGATACTGGCATGCGGCACGGGTGGCTTTCTCCACGTGATAACGTTCGTCAATATTGGGGTTTACTTCAAGACCGAATTCGCGTCCGGTAGTTTGCATGAACTGCCACATTCCGGCTGCTCCTGCCGGACTACGGGCAAGGGTGTTGAGGTTACTCTCTATTACGGCGAGGTATTTGAAATCATCGGGTACACCGTTTTCCTTCAATATGGGTTCTATGATGGGGAAGAAGCGGTTCGCACGCTTGATGGTAAGCATGGTGGTGGAGTGCATATAGGTGAACGACATTTGTTCGCGGTCCATGCGTTCACGATGATCGTAGCGAGTCAAGTCAATTTCCTGTCCGGCAAAGGTAATTTTATCCGGTACGGAAGGGGAGGTGACACAATAGGGAACTTCGGATTTAACGGATTGCTGTTCAGGGTCTATCGTGCTGTGCCCAAACAGCAATGGAAGTGTGGCACCGGCGCATAGAGCAACTGAGGTAACTATCAGGATATGTATTGAGTTTTTTTTCATTTTCAAAAGTTTGTTTGGTTCGAGGTCGAATATACAATATTTACGGGAATGAGGCAAGAACTATGGTGTCTTTACAACGAATCTTAGTTCTTTATAGGCAATCTTTCCCATAACCACCGGGGGATCATTCGCCAGAAAAAGACAACTACACGGTATCTGCCGTCGATCACAATGACCCGTTTTTTCCGGTTCAGGGCACGGACGATACTCTTTGCTACTTGATTGGCTTGCATAAGCATAGGGAACTTACCACTTTTCAGTAAGTCGGTGGCGACGAAACCCGGGCGTATGTCTGTGAAATGGATATTCAGGTGTTGCATCCGGGAGAGTTGTGCCAAGGCTTCGATGTAAGTATTCTGGAAGCGTTTCGTTGCGGAATAGGCCGGAGCGATACCTAGTCCTTTGGTGCCTGCAATGGAACTGATGACAGCGATGTGCCCACCTCCTTGGGTTTTGAAGTGATTGAAGGCGGCGGTCACCATGCGGGTGAATCCTTCTACATTGGTACGGGCGGTATTTAGTTCTATTTCCGGTTTCAGGTCCGGGTTCTGGCTACCTATGCCGGAGCTGAGGAAGAATAAATCCATGCCACCTAACTTCCGGATGAGTGTTTCCAGCAGGGTGGGGGCATCCGAATCTGTTACGTCCAGACGTTGGATTTCGATTTGTCCGGGGACGGTGGCTTGCAGTTTCTCCAATGCTTCTTCCCGTCTTCCGGCAATACCGATGTGCCAACCTTGCTGAGTTAGCAGTTTGGCAACTTCTTCTCCTATGCCGGAGGTGGCTCCTATAATAATGGCTCGTTTCATAATTGCTGTATTAGTAGTTTGTTAATTGCATGTGCAGGATGGGAAAGGGCTTACCTTGCGCATCTGTTTCATCCCGGCTTATTACTTCAAAACCCCTGTTACGGTAAAAGCGAAAAGCCTGTTCATTTTGTTCGTTGACATCCACTTTGCGGAAACCTCGTTCGTTTACGGCAAACTCTAATAATGTCTTGCCATATCCTTTTCCCTGTTCGTCGGGGTGGATAAACAGCATTTCTATTAAATCGTCGCTTAGTCCCAGAAAGCCACTGATGCGGTTGTCTTTATTTTTTATAATATAGAGTTGCACTGCGGGGAAATAAACGTTCTGTACCAGAGGTTTGTAGTGCTGAATATCTTCTTCACTCAAGAAGTGATGCGTACTGCGTACGGATGCTTCCCAAAGCTCAGAGAGTTCGGGATAATCTTTCTCCGTGGCGATGAAGATATTTGTAGGAAGATTGTTCATTTTCATATATTCTATTGCCCGATGACGGTTGCTACTATTTTTCTTCCACCGCCACGATTGCGGAATTCACAGAGGTATATACCTTGCCAGATACCCATATTCAGTCTACCGTCAGTGATAGGTATGCTGAGACTATTACCTGTCAGGGTCGATTTGGCATGGGCGGGCATGTCATCATCTCCTTCGCAAGTATGCATGTAGTAAGGTTCCCGTTCTTTCACCAGGTGGTTGAAGATGGCTTCCATGTCCGTCTGGACATCCGGATCAGCATTTTCATTGATGCTAAGTCCGGCAGAGGTATGCTTGATGAACAGATGTAAAAGTCCGGCTTGCGGCAGACGCGGCAGGTTACGTATTATTTCATCCGTTATCAGGTGAAAACCACGTGCGCGAGGACGTAGGGTAAATTCTCTTTGAGTAACAAAACTTTGTTCCATTTTATATATTTCTATGCGTTATTATTTTCCGATATGATTTAGAATGAAAGTCTTTCTATTCTTTAGGGGCTTTATCAAGTGATGATCCGCAATACTTACAGAACTGTGCACTTTCTTCGTGTCCTCGCCTGTGACAGTTGGGGCACTCTCTTGCTACATTCTTTTCATGTTTTTTCATCAGCGATACGGAAACGATGCCGGTGGGTACTGCAATGATAGTGTAACCTATCAGCATGACACAACCTGAAAGGAATTTCCCTAGGGCGGTGACAGGAGTTATATCTCCGTAACCTACCGTGGTAAGCGTGACACAAGCCCAATAAATGCTGTTGGGAATATTGCTGAACTGTGTATTGGGTTTTCCTCCTTCAATCATGTACATCAGTGTTCCGATAGATATCACCAGAATCACCACAAACATAAAGAAAACTGCGATTTTCTTGCTACTGTCTCGTAGTGCCGTCAGTAGCATTTGCCCTTCCATCCAGAAGTTGAATAACTTGAAAACGCGGAATATCCGTATCAGGCGGAATGCCCGTATAATAAGCAGATAGCGTGCTCCGGGAAACAGGAAAGCGAGATAAAGCGGCAGTGTAGCCAGCAAGTCGATGATGCCGAAAGCACTGAAAGCATATTTGGAAGGTTTAGGTGAACAATACAGTCGGGTGATATATTCGAAAGTGAAGAAAGCGGTCAGTAAATACTCCATAACAATGAATGGAGTTTTCAGCCATACCGGCAATCCTTGCAGGCTTTCCAGGATAACAAGTCCCACGCTAAGCAATATGCACCAGATCAGGGTAACGTCGAATAGCTTCCCGGCAGGTGTATCAGCTTCGAATATGATGACATATAGTTTTCGCTTCAAAGCCTGATTATGCATCAGTTCTGTGAATTTATCTTTCAGTTTCATGTTTCACAATGTTTGTTACAAAAGTAGGAAAACCTTTCCGAATGAGAAAAAGGGTACTTGACTTTTTGTAACTTGCTGGAATATGGAGTATATTTGTTACCTGTTTTCACGATTTAAAAGTAAACAACCATGAATCGAATAATAACCTTCGTTATCGGGGTTTTGTTCATCATACTTAAAATAAAGAGCGTATGAATAAAGTATGTGTAGTAACAGGTGGAGCTGCCGGTATCGGTCGTTGCATTGTCGAGATGTTTGCAGAATCGGGATATACGGTGTATTTCATTGATAAGACACCCGAGGCGGTGGAACTGGCGGAAGGAAAGATGTCGGAAAGAGGGCTTTCGGTTACAGGCTTTGTCGGAGATATTGCCGAGGAACAGACGCTGCGGGATTTTGTAGACTTTGTCTTATCCATAGAAGATCAGATTGACTGTCTGATAAATAATGCTTGCCTGACAAATGGAGGAATATTGAGCAATTGTTCGTATGAAGACTTCCTGTATGTGCAACGTGTGGGAGTAGCGGCTCCTTATTTTCTGGCTTTGTCGTTTAAAGACTATTTCAGTGGTGCAGGTGCTATTGTGAATATTTCTTCTACCCGTGCTTTCCAGTCGCAGGCCAATACGGAAAGTTATACGGCAGCCAAAGGTGGAATAACGGCTCTGACTCATGCACTTGCGGTCAGTCTTTCGGGAATTGCCCGCGTGAATTCTATCGCTCCCGGTTGGATTGATACGGGAAGCTATCATGAGGAGGATTATGTGCCGTCATATACGGAAGGAGATATCATGCAGCATCCCTCGCAAAGGGTAGGAGAACCGGCCGATATAGCCCGTGCAGTTCTTTTCCTTTGTGACGAACGGAACTCCTTTATCAACGGAGAGAATATTACGATTGACGGAGGCATGAGTAAACTAATGATTTATCATAATGATTATGGTTGGGATTATCAACCGTAGAAACTATTAAATATAAAAAGAGAATAATGGAAAAAGTAATTATCAACTCGTATGAGGATTTTGAAAAGCTGGTAGGGCAGCAAATTGGGGTTTCCGATTATGTGGAACTTTCGCAGGAACGTATCAATCTGTTTGCTGATGCTACGTTAGATCATCAGTGGATACATGTAGATACGGAACGTGCTAAAACAGAGAGTCATTTCAAGACTACTATTGCGCATGGTTATCTCACTTTGTCTATGTTGCCGTATTTGTGGAACCAAATTATTGAGGTGAACAACCTGAAGATGATGATTAATTATGGTATTGATAAGATGAAGTTTGGCCAGGCTGTATTGTCCGGACAAAGTATTCGTCTGGTAGCCAACCTGCAATCTTTGACAAACCTTCGTGGAGTGGCAAAAGCAGAAATCAAGTTTGCCATCGAGATTCAAGGTGAGAAAAAGAAAGCCCTCGAAGGAATAGCTATTTTCTTATATTATTTCAATTGATTATGCGTAAAATGGTTTGCCCCCAGTGTAGAGTGGGGGCATTTTGTGTGATGAACGAACAAGGAGAACGCTTGCCTGTATATGTTTCAGATAAAGGAGAAGTAGTTCCAAAAAATCCGGAAGCTTCACTGGAAGGTTATAATTTAAACATAGTCTACTGTTTATGCTGTTCCTGGAAAGGTTCGCCGAAGAGTTTGGTCAAATACTGATGTCCATACTCCCTCCACAGATGCCGGGTTGCTGCAATAGGATGATATAACAGCATTCGCGGACCTGAGAACTTCATTACTTTCCTCATTTGTTCTTTCATTTCCTGTTTGTAACAGTGGATGGGGCAAAGCCTGCAAGTAGGCTTTCCCTCTCCGAAAGGACAACGGGTCAACTTTGTATGTGCAAATTCCAGCAATTTGCGGCAGCTCGGGCATAATTCTTTATTTCCTTCTTTCTTAGTGCAATACAGGCGGATCATTTGCTCGACGGTCTGCTTTTCTTTTTCTATACGTGTCATGCTCCTCTTTTTCTTAACTTATATACTGATTTCTTTTTAAGTGATTGGCAAATATAGTTTTTTATTTTGTTTGAAATATCTTTTATACAAATCCATTTCAAACAAAACTTGAGGGGTGCTGTTGTTGTCTGTACAATTATAATCTGAATAAATTATGAAAAAGTTGAGATTCTCTTTACTGATGTTGCTGTTGATTACGTCAGTTTCTGTATTTGCCGATTGGGCGCCTGCCAATGTACAGGCATCTCTGAAGAAGTTGTACCCTGCGGCTAATGATGTAGCTTGGTCGCGCGATTACGAGTATTATGTGGCAGATTTTATGCAGAATGGTTTCGATACGAAAGTCTGGTTCAGTGCCGATGGTAAATGGGCCATGAAGCAGACCGACTGGGAAACGATGGATCAAGTTCCAGCTGCCGTATTCAACACCTTTTCGATGAGCCAATATGCCGGTGGAGAAGTACAGAACGTTACTTTTGTACAGTTCCCCGAATGGCAATCTATGGTTGCCATTGAGATAGGTATGTCTAATGTACAAACCAAATATCAATTACTTTTCACTGTAAATGGTGATTTGATACGTGCTCGCAATGTGACTTATATGTATAATATCTTGGGTGCGACTACTTTCTTATAGATATCCATTACCGATACTATAAACTTTGTATCCTCCATAACTACTCTGGAATAATGTCTTACCTTGATTTTAGTTAGTTCCTCAAATAATTAACAAAAATAGGGTAAGACAAGCGCTAACTCCTTTAAAAACATTAAAATACAGCTCTGCCGTTTATTAAAAGCCTGGTTCCTGAAAACAAATGAGAGATACGTTTCGTTGATTCCGCAAAATACAAATTAGATGTATCAGAATCAAGAAAAGAATACTCTACTGTTATGAATCAAATTAATAAAGACGGTTTATCCGTACGTATATCTCTTCGGAAGCAGATCGGTTATTATCTCCTGTTAGCTCCGTTGTTGCTTTCTTCCTGCATCCACGACGATTTAGATTCGTGTCCCACTTTACAAGTGCAACTCACCGTGATGGATAAGAACTACTCCAACGTGAGTAGTGTGCCACAGGAAACTCCTAAAAGTGAAATTCTTGCTTTCAATGAATACATCCCTACTTTATACTATGCCCTTCGAAATGTGACTACCGGCAATATCGTTGAAGAAAAGGGCGTGTTCAATGTGGCAGGTAGTGAACAGGCTTTTTCCATCGGCTTTGGCAACAGTTTGCCCTTTGGCAAATACGTGCTGACCGTTTGGGGCGGACTGCCGGATAGCTTCTCGCTGGCAAATCGTTCACTGACCAGTACAATACATAAAGGTACACAGGAAGGAAGCGACATTTATTTGGCGCATGACACACTGGTGTACGATCTCAACCATTATACCTATACTTTCGGAATGAAGCGTGTTACCGGAAAACTTATTCTGGATGTAACAAATCTCCCGGCTTCTGTACGCTATGCCAACAAGAGCGTTAGCAATATATTCCAGCAGGTAAACTATCAATTTGCTTATACTAATCCTATTACCGTAAGCAAGTCTGATACTTGGGCACCTTCGGAAGAAGTTGTGTTACATACCAAACTTGCGCCGTCGAGGGGGGAACTTCAGTCCTTGTTACACCTCGAATTCTATGACACTCCGCCGGTCGGCACCCGCGCCCTTACCCTTTCGCCGAAAGACGTAAATGTAACCATGAAGCGCAATGAACTGACCACATTAAAATATGTATATGATGATAAAGCAAAAGACTTCAACATTTATATGTGGACTGATGATGGTTGGGAAATAATTAATGACCTAGGCATAAATTAAATATTTTCTTTTTTTACTGATTGTTTAATTCTAAAACTTAACTCAAATGAAAAATTTTTTGTTTTTTTCAGCTGTAACAGCGATGATGTTTGCAGCATGTAGCAATGATGATGCTGTTCCTCTGGAGAATCCTGACGTGGCAGCCGGACAACAACTGGTCTTGACACTGAACAGTGGTGGTGATGGTCCCGGCACTCGCGTATCACGTCCGGTCAATAGTTCTGAAGCACAGAACAATGTGAACTTCGTGAAATTATACATTTACAATCCAAGTGGGGTAGACGTCACAAATACCGCATTGTCAGCCGGAACACAGAATCCTATTGCATGGACAGCAGGTCCATCGGATGCTTCAGTTCCGGGGACTACCACTCACGAAGCAAGCCAGACTGTGAAACTGAATAAGTTGTCGGGTGACGGTACTTATACTGTTGTAGCTTATGGTTATAACACTACACCCGATTACACTTTTACAGGTGGTGGACCGGCCGCCGATGCATTTACTGCTACGCTTCCGGCATCAACTAACGAATCTGAATTTTTTGCTGGTAGAAACACTTTTGAAGTGGTTAGTGGTAATATACAATCAGGCACCAACAGCCAAGTTGTTTTGAGACGCCAGGTAGCAGGTCTGTTAGGTTACTTCAAGAATATTCCTATTCTGTATCCTAATCCAGTGGGCGGTCTGCCAACTGTAGTAGCATCAGTAGGTGTATATGCTTCCAATCATGGTACTTCTTTTACTTTCCCGAATACAAGTTTAATGAACGGTACTGGTAACGGCACGAAGACCAAAGTATTGGATTTCAATCTCGTAACATTACTTACCAACTATGCAGCTCAGGTAACTGCCGCAGGTTCTAATCTTGCTGCCGTATTCAACATCCCGGCTCCGACCGGTGGTGGCGTAGCACTTGTACCTAACAGTGTATTGACCGGTAAATTCCTTATTCCTTTCCCCAAAGTAGCATCTACCACCACTTTCACAGTACAGTTGGAAGACGCACTGGGCAATGTGTTGAAAAAATGGGATGTTGTGAACGCTTCTGCAACTGATTCAAAGGTATATGACGTAAACCGTAACTATTTCTACTCTCTGGGACAGAAATATAAAGCAAGCTCTACCGATGGTGGTACTCCGGGGACTCCGACATCTGATGATGACAATCCGATTGACTTATCACAGGAAACCGTTATAACCCTTACAGTCAACGACGCATGGGATATGATTTATAACCTGGGAATCGAATAACAACTTTGTGATTAAAGGAGGGTGTGGTAAAAGTCGAAAGTAGCTTTACTTGTGCCACACCTTCTGAAACTACTTTTTAAAAAGCTTTATTGCAATGAAAACGAAACATATCCTCATCATTTACGCCTTCCTCTTCGGATTATCTGCTTGTCAGGACGAAGATGTTTTTACAATTCCCGAAGCCGATATTTCTTCGAAAGGTGCCACTACCTTCGCTGCATCTAATTCTACCCTTACCACCACCGACGGAGGTGCTACGTGGTCTGCTAGCCGAAGGGTGCCTTTGGTAGGACAAGGACGTATTGTAGATGATATGTCGAACGCATTGATAGCCGTACTTTCCGCCAACTCGGGTATCGCCAATATGACTGATACCGATCTAACCAACTCTGCCGCATTCGGTGGTGTGACTAATGCCAATCTGATAGGCAATGAAATAGCCTCCGTCCGTGACGTCAATCGTACGTATGCAGGAGGACAAGCAGCAGGATTTGTCTACTCGCTGAGTGACGTTTCTTTAATCGACCTTAATGTCCTGAAAGGTTTTTATCTGAAAACCTATCTCAAAGGTGTTCTGCAGGAAATGAAAGGCAGCGACACACAACTCGTGTCAGCCTTACAACTCGACCTTGCCGGTGCTGCTAATAATGGTACTCAGCAAGCACTTTCATTTACGACTACTTTCTCAAAAAGCTTTGATGAAATAAAAATAGGCATGTACGGGGTTTCGGCTACTGTATTGAGTGCCTTGAATTTATATTATGCTTTCGTAGGAGAAAACCCCATTCAACCAGCAACAACTGCCAACCCCTACTTTACGAATGGAGTATCAGTACACGAAAATTCAGGTCTGGATTTTTCTTGGACGACCGTAACCAGTAGTGCGCAACTGATAGACTCTAATCTGGCAAATGGACCTACATTCGGTGCGATAGGTGCATTACTGCAACCCCGTGCCACCATCAACTTCGGACAAACAATTCCCATTGGAGCCGAAGTCGGTTTTAATCTTTCAAGCCTTGGTCTTGCCAATATCAGTTTGCTGGGCAATACGACTCTTACCACTTATAACGCCGCTAATGTACAACAAGAGCAAGTGACTATCAGTAGCTTGGTTGGTATATCTGCCGTCCAAGGGGGAGGGACGCAAATCAGTATGATACTTAAAAAGCCTGCCTCGCAAGTCAAAATTCAGTTCTCGGGTATCAACGTCAATTTGAGTGCTACTACCATCAACTATGCTTTCGTCCGTGATGCGGTAGTAGTTGATGCTACCAGCTACTTCTCACTGGGGAATGCCACTATCACAGGCAATTCCTATCAATTGGCAACCCCTGCAACCGGCAATGTTTCCTACACCGTAGCCGGTCCTGCCGGATCTAATCCTACAGTGAATAACAATATGATAACGGGCATGACCGTTAATGGAGCTTACACTGTAACCGGAACATATATTGATACCGGTGGTACGACTTACACGCAAACCGCCATCATCACCCGTAATGCCAGTACCGTAGGCGATACCTCCGTGTGTAATAATATAATAAGCTTTACTAGTAACGGTGCGTCTGTTTATGGACCTACCGGAGGAGGATGTTTACTTTGTGTCGGTGAAGGGACCTCCTTTACAGGAAAAAACAACCTTGTAGATAGCAATCCTGATAACTATATTACTTATAATAATGTACTCAGTCTTCTGGCCAATACATCTATTGTTGGTATACAGACAAACGCTGGTCAACCGGTCAATCCGACACAGAGTACCATCCGTACAGGATTTGTAATACAGACTTCATCGGGTTTGCTGAATGCCAACGTACTCAAGTTATTCGTCATTCGCCTCTATCGCAACGGAGTGAAAGTATTTGAAAGCACTGCTGATGGTAACAACGCTATCTCTGCCGGACTGATTGGTGATAACGGAGGTAAAGTACGTTTGTCAGTCAATACTAACCAGACCTACGATGCGATCGAACTTTGGACAGGTGGTGTGCTTAACCTTAACCTGAGCGCTTTCCGCATCTATTATGCTTTCTGGGAAGATGCCAATGCTTCATGCTATAGCGGTAGTCCTGCTGAAGCATGTATGCAACTTATGACTTCGGGTTCTTATGGGGCAGCTATCAATTATGCCGCAACCGGTAGTACAGGAGTTGCCAATGTAGGAACTTCTTTCGTTAACTTAGGCAATCTTATAGACTCGGATGTAAATACCTATACCACCATCAATACAACGAATGTATTGGGGAATGTCACCGTAGCTGTGAAATTCAACAAAATACTTCAGAAACAGCCTGTCGGCTTTATCGTTACCACTCCGTCAGGCATATTGGGAGCCGATGTAATAGGTTGGACTACCATCAGCCTCTATAATGGTGGTGTACTGGTAGGAAGTACCGGAAACGGTGGTGTGCTGGGACTTAATGTTATCAGTAACAATGGAAATCAGTATATGGAGACTACCCCGTCGAGCGTACCTTTTGATGAGGCTCGTATCACTCTCGCAGGAGTTGCGGATGCGGTAAAGACCCTTCAGTTACCGGGAATCTATACCCGTCCGGATAGTAATGGTGACGGTATACCTGACTGTGCCGATGCTCCTCCAAGCACTGGTGAAAACATCGATGTGGTCAGTGTGACGTCTCACGTCTGCCAGGGTGATCCTATTGTCATTACTGTCAATGGTGGTACAAACGGTAACAATTATCTGCTCCGTATGTACAATGCTGCCAACAATAATGCCGTTACAGATAAGACTGTAACCCTGACTAGCCAAAAGTTTACTCTGACCGCCATACCAGCCGGAGATTATTATATTGCTATTTATGATGCAGCGGGTACTAATGTTTATTATAATGGTATCCATGCTACTGTGCACCCATTGAGTACCACTTGGAAGACTAACCCTACCTCTACCAACTGGAACACTTGGGCAAACTGGACGAATGGCAGTCCGTGGCAATGTACGGATGTCATTATTCCGTCCAATGCTACGCAGTATCCTGTACTTGTGCAAGGTGATGCCAATTATTGCAATAACCTTCATTTTGCTCCGAATGCCGAGATTGTAAATACGCACTACCTTACTTATGCACAGGCATGGGTAGAGATGGCATTGCAGGCAGGCCGCTACTATATGCTATCCGCTCCGCTGAAAGCCATGTATACAGGCGATATGTTCATTCCTTCTGCCATGAACGGTACTCAAAACAATCCGACTTTCACAGTACTGAATGCATCGACTTCACCCGAGAATCGTTTCAGTCCGCGTGTTTACCAACGTCTTTGGAGTCACGATGCTCCCGGACAGAAATTCAGTGGCGGTACACTGACCCAGGTATCCGTAACTCCTGACAAGACGAACTGGACACCTCCGTTCAATGCCCTGAGCCAGTCTTATGACTTAGGTATGGGATTCTCTATGCTTGCAGATAAAGAATCAGCATCGGCAAGTACGCTCACTTTTCGCTTCCCAAAGGTACATACTCAGTATAAATACTTTAATCTGTCCGGTTCGAGTTCTGCTTACAGCGAAAACTTGACGCGTACCCTTCCCGGACGTTTTATCTACGAAAATAGCAGTGGAGGAGTAGCTTTCCCTGTGACAGTGAATGCAACTAACAAGGTTGCGGGAACTACTTTCCTTGTCGGTAATCCGTTTATGACGCACCTCAGCATCAGTCAGTTTATGGCGGACAATCCGTCCATTACTTCTGTTAAAGTGTATGATGGTAATACCAATAATTCTGTTATCAAAGCTGATGGGAAATTATTGAGCAACGGAACAAACTTCCAGTATATCGCGCCGATGCAGTCAGTTTTCGTTACTGTGGCGGCTCCTGCACTGACGCTTCCCGTACGCTTTACTACTGCTGCTTTGACACAAGCTCCGGGTTCCGGCGGTCTATTGCGTAGTGCAACTGCTTCATCTCAGACACGTGCCATCAGTACAGGACGTCCTACATTGGTTCTGACTGCTAGCGTGGGAAATGCCTCTTCCAGTTGTATCATCCGTCTTCATCCATCGGCGCGTGCTGCTTTTAACCCGAAGGAGGATTCAGAAATGTTACTTGACGACGAGGTGGTTCCGGTCATCGCAGTGTACAGCATTGCAAACGAGAAAGCTCTGGATATTCAGCAACTCAACGATGCCGAACGCATTCCGATAGGTTTCAATCTGCGTACTTCCGGACAGGTAAGGCTGAAACTATCTCATGCGAATGGAGATACTTGGAAAAACTGGTCGCTACTAGATACGGAAACAAACAGGCGTACTCCGCTTTCGGGTTCAGAAGTCATGGTAGATGCAGGTATGATGTCTTCACATGTCGGACGCTTTTATTTAGTTAGAAACTGATAATTCTTAATTCTTATGAGAAGCTTTAGAATCAAAAGATATGCATTCGGCGCATTGTTCCTTTCAGCACTGCTGATGGCAGCATGCCAGAATGAGGATATGATAGACGAACCACTTCCCGGTATTCCGGGTGAAGAGGCAGGCAGTGTAGTATTGAATTTCACGGTAAAGGACGAACTGGCTATTGCCGATGCAGATAATACGGGCAGTACTGCTGACGCTACTCGCAATCAAGGGGTAAGTACCCGCACGGACTTGCCGGGTTCGGGTAATGCGCAACATGTAACGGTCGTCCGGCTCTACATTTTCGATGGTACTAGCCCTAATTCCACATGTGTGGCTTCCGAGGATATAGGCTGGTCGGCTCACTTCGGCAATATTCCGCCTACAGTAACCTCTTCAATGAACTATCGTGTGAAATATAGTGGACTTGTCAACGGGAATACTTATACATTTTTGGCAGTTGGCACGGATGTTTCGTCGGCTACTACCTACGGTTATCCGGCAGCAATTGTAGTTGGTACGACTCAACTTTCCAACGCCATCGCCACACTTACGGGTACAGAGGCCACTACGTGGAAGAATATGCGTCAGTCCGAGTTATTTGCGGGCGCTACAGCGCTCACTGCCAGTTCTTACGGAACTCAAGGAAATGTTGACCTTTGGCGCCGTGTAGCCGGTGTGATGGGATGGTTCACCAATGTTCCGACCAGTATCAGTGGTAACGCAGTTGCCAATATCCGTATCAGTCTATATACATCCCAGAATAAGAGTGTCCCGCTTATCCAGCGTAGTCAAACACCAGTGTTTGCAGATTATTTACTAAATCCGGTGGTGACAACCGGCGGTCAGGTATTAGTGGAGATACCCGTTCCACCTGCTACGCTTCCTATAGCAGTGTTATCAAAAGGTTCGTATGTGCTCCCTGTTCCTGCTCCCGCACCTGTGAACACGAATGATTATACTTTGAAAGTGGAATTGGTGAATGCAGCGGGTACGATTTTGCGTTCAAACCGTGTCACTCTTTCCGGAACGGACGATTCCAACTCGTCGCCCGGTAATGGTACGGGAGTCATAGATCCACAAGGAGTTTATCGCTTCCCGATTGTAGCCAATCGTTTTTATGGTGTCGGAACTTCCGTCAGCCCTATCAACTTAGGTGGTACTACACTAAGGAATTCGATTCCTGCCTGGATTATTACGGATATGAATAAAGTGGAGATTGGAAAATAAGCCGTTTGCTCTCTTTTGCGTGCTACGTATGTTGCCTCAGTTTCAACGCTGTAAATTGTCAATTGCGTTGAAACTTCAATCTATGGAAATGGGATCGTTTTTTACCATTTTTTTAGCCCGGAAATAACTGCGATAATTACTGAATCCCGCATGGATAACAATCTCCATCGAAGAGATTTTTTGCTTTCTTAGTGCAGCCTCTGACTGTAATCTTTCTACTTCCTTCAACCGGTAATTATTAATGAAACGGTTGAAATTCATGCCATATTCTCGGTTAATGAAAGCCGATATATAAGCTCTGTTGGAAAAGAGGTCCTTGGCCATGTCGTTTATTTTAAATTCCGGATTTAGAAAAGGTTTCTTATTCTCTAAATACTCCTCGACTCGCTGCCGCCCCAGTTGAGCATAATTTCCCGACGCAGTCATTTTCTTTTCTTTGGCGGTAACAGGTTCGATAATTACATAATTTTCCGAAAGGATATTCAGGCACAGCACGATATGTGTAAAGACTGCTGGCAATGTTGTAAATATCCAGATAAACCCCGATTTATTGAATAGCTCGATGCCCAATACTAATCCGGCTATCGGCAAGATTTGCAGCACGACCCTGAAGAGAATGATAAAGGACAGCCAATCCAGCGATATCCGATAAATGTCAGCCGAATAATCGGTTATCTGACGTTTATACGACTTTATGCGGAGCAGACTCAGCCCAAAGTATAAAATATTCAGCAAAATACAGACGATAAACGTGATGTCGATAATTCTGGTTGTCAGGCTTGCCTCATTATCATAAATTGCTGTCCATCGTTGCTGGAACGGCACTATTACGGCGATCACGAAGATAGTTACGGTCAAACACGACGGAAGGATGAAATGGTATGCCGGGAAGCGTTTCCGTTCGCCTATTTCCGTAATAATGTAGGTGATCAGGTACAGGAATATGGGAATAAAGCTGAACGAGGAAAAGAAAACAGGCAGGTATGCTATGAAAGCGGTGCGGGCAATGGGATACATAACCATTCCGCACCAGTGCAGTATAATCAGACTATATACAGTGATTATGCTGTAATGTA
>OHGT01000917.1_pt1 | contig 15436 bp, 9 predicted proteins | sample 1567861 | NCBI WGS metagenome assembly OHGT01 (sample SAMEA3879533, study PRJEB24766) | human gut metagenome | biome: human-associated habitat; feature: feces | place: USA | collected 1985/1987 | reverse complement strand
AATCTGCCGCATCAGTTTCTTCTGTTCTTCTGTCTCATCGCTCATTTACTCCGTCCTTTTCCCGAAATCTCCACCTCGTACTTGCTTCCGATGATCCGCACATGGTCAATGCTCACTGGCCGGTTCTGCCAGTAGGTGACTCTGTGCACCACAAGAAGCGCATCCTTCGGCTCCGTTTTCAGAACCTGGGCTTCCATAAAGGTCGCAGATTTCGCTGAAATTCTGTCTCGTGTCTCATCAATCTGCAAGCCGAATTTCTCCTCCAGAAACTGATACAGCGCTACAAACTGATTCTCATACGCTTCGATGCCAGGGACTTTCGCATATTCGATATAATTTTCCATCAGCGTAACAGGCTCTTCATCCGCAAGCTGCAGCCGCTGAATCCTCGCCACGCTGGTTCCCTCCGGAATTTCCAGTTCATCGGCGAGCTGTTTGTCCGCCGAAATGATGTCGATCATCATATCTGACGTCGTTACCCGATATCCTTTTTTCATCAGGGATTCCGTGACCGATGTGACCTTGTTATAATTCTGAATTGCCTTATGATTCAGCACCCTCGTTCCAGAACCCTGGCGAACCTCAACCAGTCCCTCCTGCACCAGCATCTTTACTGCATTCCGTACCGTAGTACGGCTGACCTGATAGATTTTCTCCAGTTCACACTCCTTCGGCAGAAATCCCCCGACAGGATATGTTCCCTTATTGATCTCGTTTTTCAGTCTGCTGTAAACCTTCACATAAGCCGGTGCATTTTTCATCTTCTTCCCCTCCCGTGAAATATCAATATCCGCTTTTTGATCCTTTTTGCAGTATACCATATTTTGACGGCACAATCGAGTCCCAAAGAAGAGTTCCTGTTTTCTGCTTTGTCACCGACACATACTCTGCCAGACGCACAGAAAAAAGGCAGACGCATGTCATTTCTTTATGACTCACGTCTGCTCTGCATGAATCTTCTTTTTTCTGCTGTCTGCGAAATACTTCCATTCTCCAGAAGCAAATCTCTCTTTCTGCGGTGTAAATTTTTGTTACAAATTTTTTATTGTTCTTTTCTATTTTTTCGTATCAAACCGCATCACCGCCATGTGCACCACGTACGGCACCAAGATGACCGGGATTGCCAGGTATGCCAGGATGCTGTACGCCTTCTGGATCAGCGTCAGCAGACCAAACTGTGCGATGAGGAAGTCTGCGATGCAGCAAGCGAGGGCGGCGAGGATCTGGGTGCGGCTGATTTTGCCTGCGGTTTCTGTTCTGCTGCTTCGTTCAGCGAGACCAGCGTGGATTCGTTTGACCATGGCGGCAACCATGTTGACGGCTGTGGATACGGCACCGAGGATGATCAGTACGGAAATCAGCGGTGTCATGAATTTACTGCCGACGCCCTGCTGAACCATAAATAATGTCGGGACGCTCTGCTGGCTCATTTCCGGGTTCTGGTATACGGTCATGATTCCGAGGACGACCATGATCATCAGAAGGGCATTTAATACGGCACCGACTGCCATGCTCTTTCCGGCATCCTGCGGTTTTTCGAAGGATTTGGCATGCTGGACGAAGACTGCGACATTGGCAAGCTGGAAGGTTCCGTAGAGGAATGCGGCGTACAGGGCTTTGCCGAATGGGAGGTCTGCGGTTTTCATGGCGTTTACAGTATCGCCGATCTTTCCGGCTCCGGCGATGATGTTCGGGACGTAGACGATCAGCAGACCGGCGATAATGCAGATGGACAGCACTGACGCTACTTTCCGCACCAGATCCGTTCCGAATACCGAAACGACGAAAATAATTTTCCAGTTTCATAACGATTCTCCCTTCTTCCTAACAAGCAAAAGGGCGTACTGACCTTCTGTTGGTCAATACGCCCTTGTATCTCCGATGTGCTTTAGTATATCACAGTTTTAACGCGAATGCACTCAATTTTAAGCAAAACGCAAAAGATCCCGGGATTTTTCTCTCCCGGGATCTGAAAATTCTTACTATGTAATTCCTTTTTAAACCACACGTCTTACCGCAAGAATCGTGGTATACGCTGCGTTGCTGCTGATCTTGATACCGTCGCGCTCATTGCTTGCGTGTACGATTGCACCGCCGCCGATGTAGATGGCTACGTGGCCGCTGTAGCAGATAATATCGCCCGGCTGAGCCTCGGCATAAGATACACCGCGTCCTACACCACGCAGTGCACTGGAGGAATGCGGAAGGTCGTATCCGAAGTGTGCGTAAACGCTCATGATAAAACCAGAGCAGTCAGCTCCGTTGGTAAGGCTTGTGCCGCCCCATACGTATGGATTTCCAATAAACTGTGTTGCATAGGATACGATGGCACTTCCGGTTGCGCTTCCGGTGCTGCTGGAGCTGCTGGAATCATCCGAGCTGCTGGTATCGCTGGACGAAGAATCATCGTAAGAGCTTCCTCCGTTAGACGGTGTTGTTGTCGTGGTGGAGCTTCCTGTGCTGGACGGTGTGTTGTCTGCCGTTGTTGCATTATTTGCAGCACTGCTTGCGGCTGCTTCTGCCTGTCTTGCAGCTTCTGCCTGGCGCGCTGCCTCGGCTGCTTCTGCTGCCTGACGTGCCTCTTCTGCTTTTCTTGCTTCCTCAGCGGCTTTCGCTGCTTCTTCGGCTGCAATCTCTTCCTGAATCTGCTGGATCTTTGCGTTCTGTTCTGCCAGGACTGCGTTGTACTGTGCAGCCATGTCATTCAGGTCTGCAATCTGGTTCTCGTAGTCATCGGAAACGGCTTTCTTCTGCTCGAGCATTTCCTCGAGGGACTGCTGCTGTGCTTCCTGCTCTGCCTCGCTGGCTTCCAGGTCTGCTTTCTCGTCTGCGAGCTGATTGCTGTAATCCGTTACCTGCTGTACCAGATCCATGTACTCCTGCAGGCACTCTCTGTCGTATTTGTATAATTTCTGGGTGTACTCAGCCTGGTTCAGGATGCTGCTTAAATCTTTTCCTTCCAGAATCAGTGCTGCCCAGCCGTTGTCTCCGCCGCTTTCATAGAGGAATTTGATACGTTTTTTCATCTGCTCGTACTGCTCGTCCTCTTCTGCCTGTGCGTCACTTAATTTTTTCTGAGTATCTTCAATCTCAGTCTGTTTCTCTGCAATTTCATTTTTCAGATTTTCAACGGATGCCATGGTTACGACAAGCTGTGCGTCCAGGTCATCAATCTCGCCGGTAATCTGATTCTTTTTAGTTTCCAGATCGTCGATTTCTGCTTTTGCGTTGTCAAGCTGTGCGCTGGTCTCGGCCTGTGCTGCCTGCTGCTGCTGTAACTTCTCCTGTTTGGAGGCGCTTACTGTCATTACCTGAGCTGCACTTACGATCACTGCTAAACTTAAGGCAAGAAATTTTTTTCTCATTCTTTCACTCCCAAATTGATTCGTTGTATGTAGGATTTCTGTTTCCAGTTTTACCTGTTTCTTAGAAATTCAATTATTCTGTAACAATTTTGAAATATTTTTCCCAATTCTTTTACATAATATCACAATTCACAAATGGATGCAAGGAAAAATATCCCGCCTTTTTGTAAACAATTCGTGAACAGTAACGATACATGTTATTTTACCTTCTGTACACTCACACAACTCAATTTGTATTGATCCGGCGAGGAAAGCGCATCGCCGTCGGGGATTGAAAAGTCCTCTGCGGAGAATTTCGCACAGAGTGCCCGGTACTGATCCTCTGTAAAAGACGGCACCGCATCCTGATTCCATTCCAGACTGATTTCCTGATCGGTCACGCCGCGCGTTACAATTTTCCCGCCTTCAAAATCCTTTTGTTTCATTTCTTTTAACGCATTGTAAACTGCAGTTCCATAATCCAGACGTACTTTCAACACGGCATTGGCGTACTCCTCCACGCCGCCGTTTGCGATCAGTGCTCCGCCTGCCGCAGATGCTGCTGCGCCAAGTACATTCTGATACGATGCACCGTCCGAGAAGAGAATCTGTCCGCTCTCACCGTACCAGCTTTTGATTTTTTCCAAATACGACGGTGATACGCTGCTGCTTTTCCGATACGTATAATCCAGCGTGATGCTGTTTTCTCCAAGTCCCAGATCCGCAGCGGCCGCCTCTGCACCGAGTGCATAACCTGTCCCATACTTTGTTCCGTTCTCTTCGTTTTTCTGTCCGATATAGCCCAGGTGCGTGTAGCCGGCCTGTACTGCCGCATAGCCTGCCAGGTAGCCGGCCTCTGATGCATCAATTTCCAGGCTTTCTGTATTTCCGCGGAGACGGCTGCGGCCGCTCTCACTGACTGGTTCTGCCTCCAGCAGCAGAAAACGGACATCCTTCCAGTCGCGCTGTGCATCGTAAACTGCGCGGCTCATGCTCGTTCCGGCACAGACGATAACGGATGCTCCCTTCTGCGCCGCCTCTTTGATGGTGTTTTCATAGTCCTCTGTTGTCCGTCCTGCCGGAACACTTGCTTCATATTTCAGACCGCTCTCGTCTCCATACTGCGCAAGACCGTTCCATGCTGACTGATACACGGCATCGGAAGCTACCTCACTGCCGTCGGTTACCAGCACCAGATCCACTGGTTCCGTCTTTTCTTTTCCGCAGCCGCCCAGCAGCAGCAACGACACTACGCCAAGACAGAGCGCCCATTTCCAGCTCTTTCGCATGTTTACTCCCCTTGTATTTTTATTTTCCAGATTTTTTCTTTTGTATTTCTGATCTGCGTCTTTCACGCACCTTCTAGTATAGACAATTCCAGCGCAAAAAGAAAGAGAGAATACACGAACTACAAAGTTTTTTTGTATTCTCTCTTATTTTTTATAGAAGATATTTTACTGGAACAGATCGTTCAGGATTTCTGCCGGTTTCTTCCTGCGGTAGCCTTCACTGTCACTTAAGATACTGCTGCTCCAGGTGAAATGATTCACACCGGTCAGATAGGACCGGTCAAGAACTTTTACACCATACCGCTCATACGCAACCGGATAATACATTTTCATGTATTCATTTGCCAGCTCAATAGCTTCACTGTTAATGCTTCCTGTTGAAGAAACGGTTCCGCCAAGCTGAATATACGGCGGTGTCGCATGAATGACAACCACGCTGCCGTCCGAGCACTGGCCAATGACAATCCAGACATGACCGCTCTTGCTGACCACATCACCCGGCGTAAATTTCTGGGACGTATCGCCTGTCACGCAGGTTCCCCAGCCTTTTCTTGCAAAGTAGGCCGGCATTCCAGTGGAGGTTGTCGTTGCATACTCTTTCGTCACCTGATGTGCGGTCCATCCGACATAGCCGGAACAGTCAAGACCTTTTCCGTACTCATACAGATGATCGGAATAGTTGTAGGTGGAATTCTGTGTATTGAAGAATTGTTTCCACTGCGCATTGACGCCGTAACTCTCTGCCTCTGCGTCTGTGTGGCCGCCTCCCCAGATATACAGGGTGTTTCCAAGCGGAAGCAGTGCATTTTTCAGAAAGTTCCGTACGGTGCGGACACCGATCTGCGCGGACGGTTCAAATCCGTCCGGACTCTGTACCAGCTTGCCGTCCTCATCGAACACATACGTTTTTCCGTCGATCACCTGTTTTCCGGTTATCATGCCGCCCCAGCTTCGGAAATAGTATGTATTTCCGCCAATCGACTGCCAGCCGATTGCCATTTTCGAGTCAGATCCAAGGTAATAGAGGTTATTATCATAGGTAATAAACGCATTCTTGTACATGCCGCCCCAGCTTCTCGGATAATAATAGTTATAATCCCAGTATACCCAGCCGCTTGTCGCCATAACGCCGTTTTTGTCTACATAATAATAGTTTCCGTCGTACTGAAACAGCTCGTCATCTCTTCTGGTTCCATTGGCGTTGATCCAGTAATACGTTCCGTCCAGAAGCAGCCAGCCCGTATGGCTTGTGCCGTCCTCATCGAAATAATATGTTTTTCCGCCGTTCTGCACCCAGCCGGTGGCAAATGTTCCATCTGAATTGGCATAGTATGTTTTACCGCCGATGGTAAATGTCTGATCATGGTACAGACCGCCCCAGCTCTGGAATGCGTATTTTGTTCCGCCGATGGTATGAATTCCGGTGTACATGCCGCCCCAGCTTCGGAAATAGTAGCGGTTTTTGTCGTAGGTGATCCATTCAGACGATGCCATCGTACCGTCTTCTTTCATCCAGTACCAGTTGTTGTCATATTTCACCCAGCCGGTCTGAAGCGACGTATCCTTGTTGATCCAGTAATACGTTCCGTTGGTCAGATACCAGCCCTCTTTTGTAATCTGCTCGCCGTCTTCCAGAAAATAGTATTTCTTTCCATTGATATCGCAGACACCTGTATAGAAGGTTCCGTCATCCTTTGCCCAGTATTTCTTTCCCTGCCAGGTAAAAGATTCGTTATGGTAAACGCCGCCCCAGCTGTGGAAATAATATCTTGTTCCGTCAACCTCTTTCATTCCGGTGTACATCACACCGTCACCGTCGAAATAATATCGGTTGTTGTCATACGTGATCCATTCAGATGCAGCACGTGTGCCGTCCGCTTTCAGCCAGTACCATTTGCCTTCCAGCTTCAGCCAGCCGGTCTGAACAGAACCATCCTGATTGATCCAGTAAGTCTGATCTCCCAGCTGAACCCAGCCGGTCTGGCTGGCATGATAGATCGATCCGTCATTCTGCGCTATGTAGGTTTTTCCTTTTACGGTAAAGAAGGTGTTTCGATATACACCACCCCAGCTCCTGAAATAATACTCGTTTCCTCCGATGCTCTGGAAACCGTTTTTATAAATGCCGCCCCAGCTCTGGAAGTAATACAGATTGTTGTTGATTTCTTTCCAGCCGGATGCCATCATGACACCATTATCATCAAACCAGTACCAGTTATCATCGTACAGCAGCCAGCCGGTCTGCAGGACGCCGTCTTCTCTTACCCAATAATATGATGTGCCTTTTTTCAGCCAGCCTTTTTGTGTGATCTGCGCTCCCGTAGTATCATCAAATGCGCAGAGATCACCATGTCCATTCATTGTTCTGACTATTCCACGGGCAACGATACCATTTTCCTGTACATAGTACATTTTTCCGCTGATGCTGAGATACACATTTTTCTGAATGCCGCCCCAGCTCTGGAAATAATAGAGGTTTCCATCTACTTCCTGAAAACCATTTTTATAGATTGCTCCGTCTCCCTTGGCATAATAAAAATTATTATCGTATGTGAACCAGCTGTTTTCTGCCATGCGGCCGTTCCGGTCCGGATCCAGCCAGTACCAGTTTCCATTCCGATAAAGCCATCCTGTTTTCAGCTGTCCGTTCTCATAAAAATACCAGCCGCCGTCGCCTGCCTTAACCCAGCCATTCTGACTGGCCCGCACAGCAGCAACGCTGTCCTGTGAAGCCTGTGTCTGCGTTTCACTCTGTATCCCGCTCTGCTGATCCTCTGTCTCCACAGACTGGTCCATCACCGTGCTGCTCCCCACAGCACTCGCGGAAACAGTCGTCGGATGTACGCTGAGCATCAGCGCCATAAAAAGTGTACCGCCCAGAAGACTTCTCAATTTTTTCTTCGATGTCATTGGTAAGTAACTCCCTTACTATATTATATCTGCTTTTCTCTCCATGTTATCATTAGAAATTATATTATCTTTTGTAATATTTTGCAATAAAAACGTAAAAAAAGAGACATTCACAAAGGAATGTCTCTTTTTTCTGTGTTTTATTTCATGCTTTATTCTGTCTTTTCAAGACAATATCCTGTGTTATTAGAACAATCCTGTAATCTTTCCAGTAGCGTCTACATCGATACGCTCTGCTGCCGGAACTTTCGGCAGACCTGGCATGGTCATGATGTCACCGGTCAGGGCTACGATGAAGCCTGCACCTGCGGAGATTTTCAGGTTACGTACGGTAACTTCGAATCCGGTCGGTGCGCCGAGTTTGGTCTGATCATCGGTCAGGCTGTACTGGGTTTTTGCCATACAGATCGGGCAGTTGCCAAATCCGAGAGCCTCTAACTGTTTTGCCTGTTTCTGTGCATTTGCGGTCAGGACAACTCTGCTTCCGCCGTAGATCTTCTGAACGATGGCGTTCAGTTTCTCTTCGATGGAGCCTTCCAGATCGTATGCATAGGTGAAATCGTTCGGCTGCTCGCAAAGACGGACAACTTCTTCTGCCAGGGCTACGCCGCCCTCGCCGCCTTTTGCCCATACCTCGGACAGAACAACGTTGACACCGAGCTCTTTGCATTTCTCCTCAACCAGCTTCAGCTCTGCTTCGGTATCGGTCGGGAATGCGTTGATGGCAACGACACATGGCAGTTTGTATACGTTTGTGATGTTGCTTACGTGTTTCAGAAGGTTCGGCATACCTTTCTCCAGAGCTTCCAGGTTCTCGCCGTTCAGTTCTGCTTTCGGAACGCCGCCGTTGTATTTCAGGGCACGAACAGTTGCCACGACTACAACTGCATTCGGTTTCAGGCCCGCCATACGGCATTTGATGTCGAGGAATTTCTCAGCACCAAGGTCAGCACCGAAGCCTGCCTCTGTGATAGTGTAATCTGCTAATTTCAGGCACATTTTGGTTGCTGTTACAGAGTTGCAGCCGTGTGCGATGTTTGCGAATGGTCCGCCGTGAACGATAGCCGGAGTTCCTTCCAGAGTCTGTACCAGGTTTGGTTTCAGGGCATCCTTCAAGAGTGCTGCCATAGCGCCCTGCGCATGCAGATCTCCTGCTGTTACCGGTTTCTGCTCTGCTACTTTTCCGTAGGTATATCCGATGATGATCTTGGAAAGTCTTTCTTTCAGATCTGAGATGTCGCTTGCCAGACACAGAACTGCCATGATCTCAGATGCTACGGTGATATCGTAGCCGTCTTCTCTCGGCATTCCGTTTGTTTTTCCGCCAAGGCCGTCTACAACGCTTCGAAGCTGACGGTCATTCATATCTACGCATCGTTTCCAGGTGATCTTTCTCGGATCGATATTCAGAGCGTTGCCCTGGAAAATGTGGTTGTCGATCATAGCTGCCAGCAGGTTGTTTGCTGCACCGATTGCATGGAAGTCACCGGTGAAGTGAAGGTTGATATCTTCCATTGGAACAACCTGTGCGTATCCGCCGCCTGCTGCTCCGCCTTTTACACCGAAGACCGGTCCAAGAGATGGCTCGCGAAGTGCAACCATTGCTTTTTTACCGATTCTGGAAAGTCCGTCTACCAGACCTACAGAAGTTGTTGTTTTTCCTTCTCCTGCCGGTGTCGGGTTGATGGCTGTAACGAGGATCAGTTTTCCATCCTCCGCATTGGTGTCTTTTAACAGGTTGTAATCAATTTTTGCTTTGTACTTTCCGTACTGCTCCAGATATTTGTCATCAATACCTGCTTTTTCTGCGATCGCTGTGATCGGCTGCATGGTACATTCCTGTGCAATTTCAATGTCTGATTTGTAACCCATTGTTTTAAAATCCCCTTTCTTTTTTCCGCTTTGTCCGCCGATTGATAGCCATATTTTACCATGTTTTGTAAGATGATTCAATTGATAATTATTTATTTCACAATCTTTATACGTTTTGTACCAAAAAATGCAGAAAATTCCGCCAAAAGGCGGAGCGGCACAATTCTGCATTAAAAAAAGAAGGATTCCCGGCTTTTTGCTGCCGAAAATCCTTCTCTTTTTTATTTTTTAAGAATACTGCGATTCATCCACCTCAAACGGTTCGTCGCACGGTCCTTCGAGGAGGCGGTAGCTGCCCTGTGTGGAGAAGTAATACCATTTTCCGTCGATCAGTTTCCATCCTTTTACGGCGTAGCCGTTTGCGTCAATGTAGTATCTCTGCTCGGTGTCGTTTGCATAGCGGTGCGGGTTCAGGGAAACCCATTCGCTTTTGGCCCAGCGGTCTTCGTCTTCGATGTAGAACTTCCAGCCCTCATCAGTTTTGGTCCAGATGGAGGTTACCTGCTCTTCCATTTTTTCGAAGAATTTGGATTTCTGGGAGAGATCATCATTGAGCTGGTCGAAGGTCAGCTTCTCTGCAAGCGTCTGTTCACCTGAAAACAGGTTCGTTCCAAGACCGAGGCGGTCACCCTCAATGGTAGCTCCGAGACTTGCGATGGTGGTCGGGAACATGTCCATGGTGGTGAAACTTCTGTTTTTCTCCTGCTGCGGCTGGATCGGAGAGTTGATGATCACGTTGTATACGGTTCTGGTGTAGTCCGGATCAACGTTCTCACAGAAATCGGAATCCATCGTCAGATGGTCGCCAGAAATTACGATCGTTGTGTTCTCGTAGAAATCCTGCTGCTGAATCCAGGAAACGAACTCGGTGACCTGCTTGCTGGAGCAGTGCAGAACCATTCCGTACTGGTTGTCACCGTCGTTTTCTTCATCGCAGAGCTCACACGGATAGCCATCCTCAAAATGGGTGTCTGCGGTCAGCATGGTGAAGTTGAACGGCTCTCCCTCTGCTGCGATTTCGGTCAGACGGTCTTTGGCAAAGGAAAAGAGTTTTTCATCCTCATAGCCCCACCATTCGTAATATCCTTCCGGGATCAGGCCTTTTTCCATAGCCCAGTTGTAATCGTCTACTTCGTAGTCGCCGTGCTCTTTAAAGTACTCTTCCCGGCCGCCGAACTGTCCGATTGAACCGATGAAGAAATACTGCTTGTAGCCTTCATCCGCCAGGACATCACCCAGGGTATTGATTTCCGGGAAGAAGCTGGCCTGATATGCCATCTCATTTCGCTGGATTCCGATGCTGAGAGGCAGACCGGAGGTCTGTGCGAAAATTCCGGCAATGGTCCAGGTTGCGTTTACGGTAGGCTGGCCGCCGCCGAGCAGCTCCGAATTGGAAAAACTGATGTTGTCTGCGGCAAGCTGGGTCAGCTCCGGGATATAGTTTTTATCGAATGCTCCGCCGGAGGCTTTGTCTGCGTAGGTGCTCTCCATGGATTCCAGATAGAGATAGATCAGATTTCGTTTCTGTTCCGGGAACGTGATATTCACGCGGTCCGGATCTACGTAGTTGTCTTCTACCACGGTATTGTACGTGCTCTGATTTTTCAGATAATCTTTTACGTCCAGTGCTGCCCACACGTCATTGATGGAATAGACGATGCTGGCGGCTCCTGCCGCGATACAGATCATCCCGAACGCCACATGGGCTTTGCGTTTTTCCCGAAGAAAAATGCTGACCAGAATCAGAAGGATGAGTGCTGCCGCTGCGATCAGCGCACTTGAGCAGACATAACTCATCAGAAGATCATGGCTGGTTCCGGCAATCGGGGCCTTTAACTGGTAAACAAGCTCTTCCATGCTCAGATTCGGCCATGTTTTCCGCATCCAGCGCTCGGACGTAAACAGCAGCACGCCAAGCGTTCCGATCACCACTGCAAACACAGCCAGCAGAATGCGCCCTGCTTTTTTCGTTTTTTTCTGTTTCTTGTGTTTCATCTTCCTGCCTCCAAAAAGCATTACAGCTTACAAAATTTTAACTTTTCTTTACAATCGCCTTACGTATTATAACAAAGACCGTTTTAAAAAGATAGAAAATTTTTATAAAATTTTTGCACAAAAAGTACAGCCAAAAACATATTTTTTGTATGACACATAAAAACCCGCCCGGCACCGCAAATCTCTTCGCGGCCCAAGCGGGTTTTTCATCTCTATTCCGGGAAAGCCTTATCAGCTTGCCTTGTTCTTTCTCTGTTTGATGACCTTCAGTCGTGTGAACTCCTCGCGCTCCTTCTCCTCCAGTGCGTCCGCGATATCCTTGGACAGCTGGGTGTAATGCGGAATCGTGATGTTCTTCAGCGCGTTGGCGCGCTTCTGTGTTTTCTTGATTGCCGCAGCAAGGCGGTATGCCGAGTTCTCAATCATGGAAAGGTTTAAGGTCAGGTCTTTTACTTTTTCAAAGGCCTGTCTTGCCTGATCCAGGGACTCCTTCGTGCTGTAGTAAGCATACGTTGGGGCCTGTCCGGACGGATCAGCCTCTACCAGCGGAATTTCCACGCCCATGATACTCCTTGTCTTGATCCGGATGGATTCCTCCACCGGAACGGTATAGGACACGGTCTGTACGTTGGTGATACCGATTTCCATGTTCGCAATCTGCAGTGCCGCATAAGCCTCGCGGAATGTCACATCGATCTGACGCTGAATGTCTTTTGCCTCATCGATCAGGCCCATGAGCTCGCGGATCAGAATATTCCGCTTCTTGTCCATCAGCTCGTAACCCATGTGGGCAAGTTTCAGAGAGTTCTTTGCAAGAATCAGGTTTCCCTTGGTAGGAAAGGTATTCGGGTCCATTCCGATCTCACTCCTCTCGCTTACTCATTCATGGCATCGGCTTCCGCCTTTGCTTTTGCTACTGCATCAATGGTGGTCGGATGATAATACTGATCCAGAACCTTGGTGTTGACACGGTCGAGCTCTTCTCTCGGAAGCAGTCCAAGAAGCTCCCATGCCTTGTTCAGTGTATCTTCCATGGAACGGTTTTCATCCATTCCCTGGCCGATGAATTCATGCTCGAATTCATTACCGAATACCAGGTACTGTTTATCGATCGGAGAAAGCTCATCCTCACCGATAACGGATGCCAGGGAACGCGCATCTCCTACCTTTGCATAGCAGGAGAACAGCTGGTTCGCTACGTCCTGATGATCGGCTCTTGTGTAGCCCTCACCGATACCGTCCTTCATCAGACGGGAAAGAGATGGCAGTACGTTAATAGGCGGATAGATTGCCTGTCCATGAAGCTGTCTGTCCAGAACGATCTGACCTTCGGTGATATAACCGGTAAGGTCAGGGATCGGGTGAGTGATATCATCGTTTGGCATGGTCAGGATCGGGATCTGGGTTACGGAACCCGGTTTGCCTTTTACGATACCTGCACGTTCGTACAGGGTTGCAAGCTCACTGTACAGATAACCCGGATAACCTTTCCGTCCTGGGATTTCACCCTTACTGCTAGAGAACTCACGCAGTGCCTCACAATACGATGTGATATCCGTTAAGATAACCAATACCTGCATGTCATGCTCATACGCCAAATACTCTGCGGCAGTTAACGCGCAACGTGGTGTTAACGTACGTTCTATGATTGGGTCGTTTGCTAGATTGACAAACATGACAACCTTTTCCATGACACCAGCCTCTTCAAACGAACGCTTAAAGTAATCTGCCACATCATTTTTTACCCCCATGGCCGCAAACACGATACAGAAATTTTTACCATCTCCATCTGATATCTTTGCTTGTTTTACAAGTTGTACTGCCAATTCGTTATGTGGCATACCGGAGCCGGAGAAGATTGGCAGTTTTTGCCCACGAATCAAGGTCATCAAGGCATCAATACTGCTGATACCGGTATTTATATAATTTCGCGGATATACTCGAGATACTGGATTCAATGGCTGTCCATTGATATCCATACTCTTTTCCGCATAAATTTCACCCAAGCCATCAATTGGCTGTCCACTACCATTGAACGTTCGGCCAAGTATTTCTTTTGATAAGGCTAGTTCCATTGGCCGCCCTGTGAATTTCGTTCGTGTATTTTTTAGTGATAAACCATTTGTACCTTCAAATACCTGAATTGCTGCCTTGTCGCCCTCAAGCTGAACGACCTTACCTAAACGCGTTGTTCCATCACTGCACTTGATTTCTACCATTTCCTCATAGCTGGCATCTAACACATGATCCAGAAAAATCAGAGGTCCATTGACTTCATGCAATCCTACATATTGTAGACTCATTGTACATTTACCTCCTTCACGCTATGGTGCTGATGGCAGAATCAATCATCGTCGGATACTCATCCAACAATGCTATATTGTCATTCGGCACATCATATTTCATCTTTGTAACTTTATCAAATAAACCAAGCTGCATTACCAGACGCAGTGGTTTACCGGTCGTAATTACCTCTTTACAACGACGATATAAATACAAGATTGTATCCATCATCTTTAACTGTTTTTCTAAAGGCACATACGTATCATCTTGATGAAAGGCATTCTGTTGTAGATAGCCAACTCGAATAACCTTACAGATTTCAATTACCAGTTTTTGATCTTCTGGTAAAACATCGCTACCAATCAGCTTAACGATTTCCATTAATTTTGTTTCCTCTGCTAATAACGACATGATTTCCTGACGGTCACGTAAGAAACGCGGATCAACATTTTTATTGTACCAGCGTGACAAATCTGTTACATATTCAGAATAGCTTTCATTCCAGTTAATAGCAAAATAGTGACGCGCATATGCTAAAGATTTATCCAAAGCCCAGAAACAACGAACAAATCGCTTGGTATTCTGGGTTACCGGTTCACTAAAGTCATTACCCTGAGGAGATACTGCCCCAATGATAGACACACTACCGGTCGCATCATTCAAAGTTTCCATATAGCCCGCACGTTCATAGAACTGCGAAATACGAGATGGCAGATAAGCTGGGAAACCTTCTTCAGCCGGCATTTCTTCCAAACGTCCACTGATTTCACGCAATGCCTCTGCCCATCGTGAAGTAGAGTCGGCCATAATAGCAACATGATATCCCATATCACGATAATATTCTGCCAAAGTCAAACCCGTATAAATGCTAGCTTCACGTGCAGCGACTGGCATATTAGACGTATTGGCAATCAAGACGGTACGATCGGTCAGCGGACGATTAGATTTTGGATCAATCAGTTCCGAGAATTCCTCTAAAACCTGCGTCATCTCATTACCACGTTCTCCACAGCCGACATACACAATGATATCCGCATCACACCATTTTGCCAATTGATGCTGTGTCATCGTTTTTCCGGTACCGAAACCGCCTGGAATTGCGGCTGTTCCTCCTTTGGCGATTGGAAATAGGGTATCAAAGATACGTTGACCGGTAATCAACGGTACGCTGATTGGCAAACGTCGTTTCACTGGACGTGCCGTTTTGATAGGCCATTTCTGACATAAGGTCAGCTCATGTACCTCTCCTTGTGCATCTGCCACTTTGGCAATACATGTCAAAATGTTATATTGACCATTCGAAACTGTTTCAATAACCTCACCTTCCAGTGTTGGCGGAATCATACAGCGATGTTCGATCAATGGCGTTTCTGGCACCGTCGCAAAAATCTGTCCGCCTATGACATGATCACCGACCTTTACCTTCATGGTAACATCCCACAAAACTTCTTCATCTAAGCTAGCCACATCACTTCCGGTTGCGATAAAGGCACCCGATTGTTTGGCAATTTCCTTTAATGGACGTTCAATTCCATCAAAGATATTTCTTAAAATTCCCGGCCCCAGTGTTACTGAAATCGGACTTCCGGTAGGTTCTACCGGCTCTCCTGGTTTCAATCCAGTCGTTGATTCATATACCTGAATGACCGTAGCCTCACGGCTGATGGATATTACTTCTCCCATCAGACGCTGATGACCGACGAACACCTTCTCCATCATAGAGAAATCGGTTGAATCTTTCAC